>OFFG01001456.1_pt1 | contig 14037 bp, 10 predicted proteins | sample 1521331 | NCBI WGS metagenome assembly OFFG01 (sample SAMEA3504129, study PRJEB24116) | mouse gut metagenome | biome: mouse gut; feature: mouse-associated habitat; material: faeces | place: Denmark | collected 2011 | reverse complement strand
CCCGTACCGGCACCGAGGCCAAGTACCGCGCCATCAGCCCCCTGGGCAACACCACCGACGGCACCACCAACCAGTCCTACATCCAGCTGGGCGAGGAGCTGTACAATGGCAAGCTGAAGCTGAACACCAACGCGGAGGACGCTTTTGATCGTCCCGCCCGCAAGTGGGAGTACGATGGCAAGGGCATCGGCACCTACGCCAAGGAGGAGCTGATCCGCAGCGAGTACACCACTGAGGTTACCGGTAAGGATCTGTATGATCTGCTGGGCGCCGACACCATCAAGACTTACGATATCGACATCGCCATTGACGGTGTGGACACCAAGGCCGATAACGCCAAGAACATTCTGGAAGGCGCTTACTTCACCACGGCCGACATGAACCGCAACAACGACAAGGGCGTGGGCGCTACCGGCAACGGCGTTCTGACCCAGGTCTTTGTGGACGACGATCGGGACGAGGTCACGATTGCCATTATCAACACCTATCTGGCGTTTGCCGACGAGGATTACGACACCCGCACCGAGGAAGTTGACATCACCGCTTACGGTCTGGACATTGTGAGCAAGGAGTATGTCAAGACCCTGACTTCCGACAACGACTATGTGGGCTTCACCCTGCCCGTGGAAGACTTTGCCATGGTCGCTGACGTGAAGGACGGCGACCCCATGCTGGTAACGGTGGCCGAGGGCGCTGTGCAGTCCGTTGCCGTGCCTGAGGTCCTCGCCTCTGCTGAGATTACCGCCTTCAAGAAGAACTCCAACGTCACCGTGGACGGCACCAAGTACAGCTACTCCAGCGCCGCCGAGTACGACTGGAAGGTTCTGGACAAGTACACCGGCAGCGGCACCGTAAACCTGAAGGACGTTACCTATAACGTCTATCTGGACCGGTATGGCTACGCCATCGGCGTGGACGTGGTTGACGCTGTGAACAACTACGTGTTCATCTCCGCCATTCAGCGGGATGGCAGCCACCTGACCAACCTGACCGCCAATGCCAACGCCATCTTCCTGGACGGCACTATGAAGACCGTCAAGATCAACGTGGCCAAGAGCACTCTGCCTGCCACCAGTGCCGGCACCGACTCCATCCTGAACTCCTGGTGCACCTACAGCGTTACCGATGACGTGTACACCATCAAGGAAGTCGCCCGGGCCACCCAGCCCTCCTACGCCGGCGGTGCTGACATCAACACCGGCGTGCCCGGCGGAACCACCAACGGGACCGATATCGCTCAGGCCTGGACCAAGTCCGCCGATGTCAGTGAGATCAACCGCACCCACCTGTCCCTGAACGGCGGCGGCAACGCCACTGTGGGCTACAGCAAGGTCTACGGCAACGACGACACTGTTTACATCACAGTCAAGCTGGACGAGCTGGATCACGACAGCGACGGCGGCAACGGCACCAGCTACGGCGCCATCAGCGACGTGAACAGCGTTATCACCGGCGTCCGCAACGCCGACCTGAAGGTCTGGAGCCAGGCTGACGCCCTCAAGGAGGCTGAGGACTCCAAGCGGGCCGGAACCGTTGGCAACAACGATGCCCACCTGACCCACGGCGTGTACAGCCTCTACGGCAAGGACGGCTACGTGATCGCTGCCGTGGTGGCGGGCGACGACGGCGCCAGCACCAAGAATCTGGTCTATGTCCACAGCTCCTCCGTTGACTTCGAGAGCTACGAGAAGGTTGGCGATCAGTGGACCTGGAGCCGCGAGGTCACCCTGGACGGCAAGAAGACCGACATCACTGAGGTCTCCGACAGCCTGACCTATCTGGAGAACATGCAGCAGCATCACTGGTATCAGGTGCGCTACAACTCCAAGGGCGAGGTCATTGGCATCGCGGACTGGAGCGGCCTGACCACCTCCTCCCCCTTCACCGCCGTGCCCGACTGGAGCCTGACCACTGCCCAGGCCGGTCCTCCCATTGTTGAGGGCGACTATGTCCGGGATATCAAGCTGCTGGAAGCCTGCCTGGACGAGTATGACAATGTCCTCTACGAGCAGACCTTCACAAACGATCACCCCACTATGGACGTGAAGAAGGGCAACACCCTGTATGTCACCACCAAGACCACCGAGGGTATCTGGGTGAATGACGACGTCAACATCCTGCTGGTTCAGTACGAGAAGAACAAGCTGGTTACCACCTTCACCGATGGCGCTTCCCGCCTGGACAAGATCGTCCGCGATCTGAACAGCAAGAACGGCACCACCTATAACTACACAATCAGCGCTGTGGTTGATGGTACTGGCGCTACCACCGTTGTCATCTACGACCGCACCAACACCTATGAGGCCCCCGAGGAGATCACCGATCACAAGGTCACCGCTGCGTACGACGGCTTCAACACCTTCGATATTACTGTCAGCGACACCTGCGTGCCCAACTACGTCGAGATTGCTGACGCGATCAAGAAGGAGCTGGAGGGCGCCAACTGGAACGCCAAGGACGTGACCGTTACCTTCGATACCAATGGTATCACCGAGGTCACCTTCACCACCCCCGCCGGCGTGCCTGTCACTCTGAAAGATGGCTCCGGTCTGACCATCGACGTTGTCAACAGCTTCAAGCTGGACGACGAGGTTAAAGAGGTTGACTTTAGCAGCTTCACCGCCGGTTCAAGCGATGTTGCCAATCTGATTAACGCTGCGGAGGGCGGCAGCTACGATGCCGACACCACACTGGCAAAGACCCCCTACAGCAAGGTGACATTCCAGAACCCCAAGACTGGCGCCAAGACAAGCAAATTTATGGCGCTCAGCAACACTTTCACCGCCACCGAACTGGTCACCCTCGTCTCCATCGAGACCGGCTACCTGACCGCCGACGGTCTGTCCGCCGAGGAGGCAGCTGAGCTTGTCAAGAATAATATTGACAATGCAGAGTGCTTCACCAAGGATAACTATCCCATCCAGGGCAGCAACGGTGCTATCGCTCCCAACGTGACCACCAGCATCAGCGGCAGCAAAGTTACCCTGACGGGCGAGTACACCAAGAACAGCAGCATTGATTACAATCAGGCCCCCTGGTACTATCCCGCCGGGAACACAGGTGACGAGAGCATGCTGGTTGCCGTTGGCTTCTACGGTCCCAAGGGCGCTAAGGGCGCTACGACCGGCAATGGTGTGAAGTACAGCCACGCTACACAGCTTGACCTGCTGATGGGCGTTCTGGTGCCTGTAACCGGAACCAAGACCACCACCTTTGAAATTCAGTGGTATGTCGACGAGGCCTGCACCATTCCCATGGGCGAGGCCATTGAGTACACCTTCGACGGCTCCGCTGTCGATGTGAAAGAGGCCCCCGTCCCCTAAGCTTCCGGATAAAACTCTCTTGTTCATGTGAAAAGGACCCCCGGGCTGTGAGGCCCGGGGCCTTTTCGTCACTTTGCGGCGTCCAGCAGGGCAAGCAGGATGTAATTCTGGCCGGATTTATTGAGTTGCTGCACACCAGTGGGAGAGTTGCTGTTGATGGTAATGGCTTTTTCCGACCAGGTGACATAAATGAGATCAGAGCCGTTTGAACGGAGCAGAAACCCGCTGGAAACACCCCGCAGAAGGGACATGATTCGATTGCTCGCGTCGGTTGTGCCGATGACGCAGAACAGAGGCCTGTGGGGAAAGGAAAAAGTCCGGGACGCCGCATCGTTTCCGGTAAACGTAGTGTAGTGGGCCACGCAGTTACCCAGCTTGGCCGCCGCCGCGGCCTGCTCCGCCAGGCTCCGCGCCAGACCGTCCGCCCGGGCATCTACCGCCTTGAGGGCGGCGTCGATTTTCACGTTGTCTTCGTTGAAATCCTCCATCAAAATGCGGTCGTCCCGCTCCCATTGGGAGAGGTTGTAATGTGGTGTGTGGTTGGTTGGCATGTTTGTTCCTCCTTTGTGTGTTGTGGGGGACGGCCCTCTCCGTCACGGCTTCGCCGTGCCACCTCCCCCAAAGGGGGAGGTAGGAGCCTTTCCGGAAACCGCCCAAAAGCTCCCCCTTTGGGGGAGCTGTCAGCCGTAGGCTGACTGAGAGGGTGTCCCCCCTTCACCCATACCGTGCACTCCCCCAAAAGTAGTACGTTTCCATACACTTATTGGAAATAAGGGGTTATTATGCCCATTTGGCCCTAATAAGAGGGGGCTCTGGATTTCACAATCCAGAGCCCTCATTTTTATTTATCTACGGATACAATAATATAAAATTCTAAAATACTGAAGCCTGTTTTCATGCAGGCGCTGACGGCAGAGAAAAATGGTGAAGAATGTAGTCCTTTACCTTTTGTGCAGCCAAGGGGAGCGTACGCCCTTTACAGCAGGTAAAATAAATGGTCCGGGTAAAATCTCCCTCCGGGTCCTTGATAGGCAGCATAGATATTTTATCTGAATTGATAGCCGGCATCTGAGGCAAAACCGATACGCCAAAGCCCAGTCCAACGTATTGCAGTGCTGCGTTGCACTCCCGCACTTCAAATACATTTCTGGGAATCATCCCATGCCGGGAAAAAGCCTCATCCAGATTGACCCGCAGGCTGCTGTCCTGCCCCAGAGCAATCAGAGGCTCGGTGGCAAAATCAGCAAAAGAGACACAGTCGCGGCCCGCCAGATGATGGTTTACCGGCACTGCCAGGTAAAGAATCTGGTGTTCCACCGGCACAGATTGCGCCCAAGCCGCCTGATGAAAGCTGAACCCCAGGTCCAGCGCCCCGGAACGAATGCGGCTAAGCACATCATAGGAAGACACCTCGGTAAAATGAAAGAGGATGTGCGTCGTTTCCTCCTGTTTGTAAAACCCCTTTACCAGTTCCGGGATAATGGTGGAGGCAATGCTCTGAAAATACCCCAGCCGGACCACCTGCTGCGCAGTTTGAGCAGACTCCTGCATCAGGTCCACCCCCTCCTGCAGCAGGTACATTGCCTGATCCACATAAGAAAAAAAGCGCTGTCCATCCAGGGTCAACGAAACCTTCCTGCTCTCTTTTTGAAACAGCTTTACGCCCAGTTCCCGCTCCAGGTCCCCAATGGCAGCACTCAGGCTGGGCTGTGAGATGCGCAGCCGTTCCGCTGTGCGGGTGTAGTGCAACGTCCGGGCTAACGCCTGAAAGTATTGCAGCTGCAACAAAGTCATAGTCTCTCTCCTTTAATAGAATTATCTTTATTGTTTATTATATGGAAATTGCCCTAATCTGTCAAGTTTCGTCAAATTTTGTCAGATTCAATTTAATATTTTCAGGAGAACAGATGATAAATATTCCACTCCCCCCAGCATTATCATAGATTTAAATCTATCCTAATAATCCAAAAATACGTATTAGACATCTGTTCATCCAAGCGGTACACTAAAGAAAATAAAAATTCTAAGACTCACGGGAAAACAATTGGGTTTCATACAGTGAACCCGGCTAAAATCACTGTAAATCTAAAACAAAGGACGTTTATTCCAATGGACTACGCAGAGATGATGGAGTTTTTAAAAAAGACCCCAACCGGCGATCTGACCGATGCCATGCGCCGGCTGGGAATCTCCGGCTACACAAAAGGAATCTTCCGGCTTCAGGAGGGGCATGTCTCCAATATGGTAGGCCCGGCTCTCACCGTTCAGTACATACCCAAGCAGCCGGGCCAGCCCGGGGGACAGCCCGGACAGTTTGCCATTGCCCGGATGTGCACCGATGGGCAGGTAATGGTGGTGGCAGCTCAAAATACTCAGTGCTGGCTCACCGGGGGCAATGTGGCCCGGGTGGCTGAGCTGGCCGGTGCCGCCGGCATTCTGGTGGACGGATGCATCCGTGACAGGGAGGAGATCATATCCCACGCCATGCCGTTCTACTGCAAGGGCAGCGGCACCAAGCCCTATGCAGAGGAACTCCAGCTGGCTGCCGTTAATGTCCCGGTGGATGTGGGCGGCTGCCGAGTCAACCCCGGTGACATCGTGGTGGGCGACAGCGACGGCATTGTGATTCTGCCTTCCCAGCGTCTGGAGGAAATTATCTACCAGGCCGAGGAGATTGGGGAAATTGAGATTGCACTGGCCCAGGCAGTGGAGCGTCAGGCCAGTCTGGAGGAGCTGAACGCTATCGGCGGCCGCAAGCCGGTAGTTCGAGCATAAAACATTAAGTCTGGGAGGTGGTTAACATGAGACTGGTGGACAGCGAGGCTATTCGGGCTTTTGGGGTCCGGTTTTTGCAGGCCTACGGCGCTTCCCCGGAGAACGCCCAGGTTATCACCGGGCATCTGGTAGACAACGACCTGAAGGGGGTAGAGTCTCAGGGGGCAATGCGCCTATTTGAATACGCCCGTTTTATGCTGGAGGGCAAGGTAAATGGCAAAGCATCCCCAGTGGTACAGGTCAAGGGGCCAGGCGCTTTTCTGGTAGACGGGAATCAGGGCTTCGGCATCGCCGCCATGGAGCAGGCGGTGGAACAGCTCCTGAACCACCTGTCTGAACATCCTATGGCAGTGGCTGCAATCACCGGTGTGGGGCACACGGGCCGGGTGGGCGCTTATGCGGAGGCTCTGGCCGATCGCCGCTGTTTTGGCTGCGTTTATGGCGGCGGCGGGCACAAGGAGCATCCCTCAGTCGCCCCCTTCGGGGGGACCAGGGGTGTAATGAGTACAAACCCGGTTGCTTTTGCCATGCCCGGCATAGATGGGGTTCCGCTCTCCGCAGACTTTGCCACCTCCGCCTCTGCCGGAGGCAAGCTGCGCCTGGCCCAGCGGAAGGGAACGCCCCTCCCCCCTGGCCAGATTCTGGACCGGGACGGGAATCCCTCCACCAACCCCGCAGATTATTTTGCCGGCGGGGTAATGCTCCCCTCAGCCGGTCCCAAGGGCAGCGGGATGGGCATGATCAATGAGCTGCTGTGTTACGGCATGCTGGGTGACCCTGTGGAGTTTAACTGGGTAATCACCGCCTTCCGTCTGGATTTGTTTTGTGGCGCAGAGGACTACCAACGGCGTTGTGAGGAATTCCTGGGAACAGTCAACCGGACTCCGCCGGCCCCCGGCTTTCAGACCGTTACCTACCCCGGCCAATATGAGGCCATGTGCACCAGGGAACGGAAGCGCACCGGAATCCGTGTCAGCGACAGCATCGCGGCTCAGCTGGCGGAGATGGCCAAAGCCAGGAGCGTGGAGCTTCCCTCCCAGCTGCTGTGACCAGTCTTGCCGGGATGAAGCATGCCAGGCAGCCCCTGGACGCAAAAACAGATCAAACTATTAAGGAGGAATTAAAATGAAGAAAATGGTTTCTATTATGCTCTCCACAGCAATGTTCTTTACCCTGCTTACCAGCTGCGGCGGTTCGCCTGCACCCACTGGCTCAGATGTGGGTAAGAGCGGCGCCCCCACCCAGTCCTCCTCCGGAAGCACAAGCGGCGGAACCTTTGAGGAGGGTATGAGTTTTGATGTGATGGAGTTTGTCACCGGCCCCTCCGGCGGCGGCTGGGCTCAGATTGGCGCTGCCATTGCGGACAAGGCCAACGGCTATTTTTCTGGTTTCCCCATCACCGCCACTACCGGCGGCTCTGTAGCCAACCCCATGGTCATGGCCAGCGGCGAGGCGATGATTGGTCTGTCTCAGGGAATTTTTCTCAGCGCCTCCCTGGAGGGTACTGAGCCCTACACCGAAAAGGTAGACTGCCTGCGTGGAATCGCTTCTTTGGACAGCAGTCTTCTTTACCTGGTCTGCGATGCCGGCGTAAAGGAGAATACGGTGGGTGAATTAATTGCCAACGGAACAAAGCTCTCCATCGGAACTCTGCCCGCCGGTAACGCCGCCGACATGCTGATGGACCTGACTCTGGCTGAGTACGGCACCACCGCTGAGGCGCTCTCCAACAACTCTGTATACGTGGCCGACGGCTCTGCCCTGACCGACGCCTACTCCGACCACCATTTCGATCTGATCAGCTTGAACCGAGCCCTGCCCAATGCCAGCCTGACCGAGCTGATGACAGGCCGCGACTCCAAAATTCTGGGCATCGAGGAGGATATGGCCCAGGCGCTGGCTGAAAAATACGACTGGGAAATTATTACCATCCCCGCCGGCACCTACCCCGGACAGGAAGCGGACGTGTTGACTGTGGGCATGAAGTCGGTGCTCATTGTCCGGGATGACTGCCCCGATGCGGTGGCCTACTTCCTGGCCAAAACGATGTATGACCACAAGGACTACTTTGAAACGGTCCAGACTGCCTACGCCGCCTTTGACAAGGAGGATATGGTCAACAACCTGACAGTTCCTGTCCACCCCGGGGCAGAGCTGTTCTGGAAGGAAATCGGCCTGATGTGACGATAAATCCCAACCCTGTGGAGCCCCCGCAAAGGGGGCTCCATCCCGCTATGCGACAGGAGGTAACGTATGAAACTGCCCTGGCAAAAGACAAAAGAGGAACTGGTGGAGAAGGGTGCAGAAGCCACATCAAAGCGTACACTCCACGGGCTGTACCGCATCTACGCCTTTATCCTCGGGTTTTCCTTGACAATATTTGTCTTTTACACCGCCTTCTTCGGTGTTTTTCTTCCCATGATCCAAATCGGCATTGCCTTAGGTGTTTTGCTGGCCCTCAGCTTCCTCTGGATTCCCGCCGGAAAGGCCTCCCCCCGGAGCCGCCCCTCGGCGCTTGACACGGTTTGCTCCCTTCTGGCCCTAGCCTGCGGGTTTTACACAGTTCTGAATAACGCCCGTTTCATCGCCCGCATCCCCTACTACAGCGAGATTTTGTTCTGGGACAAGGTTGTGGCAATTATCCTCATTGTTCTGGTGCTGGAGGTCAGCCGTCGCACGGTGGGACTGGCCATGAGCATCATCGCCGGGGTCTTTATCGTCTACGCCTTTCTGGGGGGCTATATGCCCGCTATGCTCATGCACCGGGGTTTCACCCTGAACAAGCTGGTGGACTGCCTGTACCTTACCACTGAGGGATTTTTTGGCTCCATGACCGCCATCTGTGCCGGGACGCTGTTTGTGTTCATCTCTTTCGGCGTGTTTCTCCAGGAGACGGGCGGAGACAAACGATTTATGGACATCGCCCTGTCTGTTGCCGGCCACAAGCCCGGCGGCCCCGCCAAGGTAGCCGTGCTGAGCAGCGGCTGCATGGGAATGATCTCCGGCAGCACGGTAGCCAATGTGGTGACCACCGGTACCCTGACCATCCCTCTGATGAAAAAAATCGGCTACACTCCTGAGGAGGCGGGTGCAGTGGAAACAGTGGCCTCCTCAGGCGGGCAGGTCACGCCCCCCATTATGGGCACCGTTGCTTTCCTTATTGCTGACGGCATTGGCGTCGCCTACTGGGATGTGGTCAAGGTTTCCTTCCTCCCCGCCCTGCTGTTCTATCTCACCGTGTGGTTCTTTGTGGACACCAAGGCCCGGAAAAAGGGGATGCGCGGGCTGGCCCGGGAGGACCTGCCCCCCCTGGGCAGGAGCCTTCTGACCTGTGCTCCTATGATTGTTCCCATTGTAGTGCTGTGTACCCTGCTGGTGATGAAATACACTCCCGCTCTGTCGGCCGCGGTCTGCTGCCTGCTGATCCTGGCCATGGCCGCCTGTTATAAAGACTCCCGCCTGTCTCTGAAGCAACTGGCCCTGGCCATCGAGAAGTGCTCCATCTCCATGACCTCCGTTATCGGGGTAATGGCCTGCGCCTCCATCATTGTGGCAATCATGTCCAAGACCGGGTTCCTGCTTAAGAGCACCTCCATCGTCATGCTTCTGGGCGGAGGAAAGCTGATGGGCATTGTACTGATTAATATTGTTATGTCCTATGTCATCGGTATGGGTTTGCCCTCCGCCTCCTGCTATATCATCCTCTCCGCCTTAGGTGCTCCCGCTCTCATCTCTTTGGGCGTCACCCCTATTGCGGCCCACCTGCTTATCTTCTGGTTCACCCAGCTGGCAGGTATCACGCCCCCCGTGTGCATTACCGCCTTTGTAGCCGCCGGCATCGCCGGCTCCAGTCCCATGAAGACCGGCTTTACCGCCCTGGAGATGGGCTCCACCTTCTACCTGGTCCCCTTCCTGTTCCTGTTTACTCCGCTGGTGAATGGAACTCCGGCAGAGATGGTCGTGACTGCCCTGATTACTGCGCTGGCCTTTTACATGATGGTCTCCTGCATTGAAAACTACCTCTATGGAGCCTTTACCCCCCTCCTCCGGGTACTGTGCGGTCTGACCAGTGTATGTCTGTTCTTCGCCTCCTTCACCACTACCTCGCTCCAAACCAGCATCCTGATGAGCGTGGCCGGGATTGCCGCCTCGCTTGCAATCGGATTTTATCAGAAACGACGGGCATCACGGTCCGCCGCATAGCAAAAAGGGCGCATCGCGCCCTTTTTTCCACGAAATATAAGGGAACGCCCCATAGGACGTTCCCTTTAAATACGATTTTCCCGGGACCAGCAGGCCGGGTCTAGCTGCGCAGTTCGTGCTGATCTTTGAATTGACTTGCTCCGCCGACGAGGGTCTGCGCTACGGTGAGGTCTTCCCTCAGCAAAACCAGGTCGCCGGCCATTCCGGCCGCGACTTCGCCCATCTTATCAAAGCCAAGCAGCCTTGCAGGGTTTTGGGTCAGCAGAGGCAGCACCGTCTCCGGCGCCTCGCCGGTGAATTTCACCAGATTCCGCAGGGCCCGGTCCATGGTCAGCGTCGAGCCTGCACGGATATCGGTCCCGGTGATCTTCGCGTCGCCGCCCTCCACCGTGACGTCGTTGACCCCCAGCTGGTACCGCCCGTCGGGCAGGCCGGCGGCCATGATGGAGTCGGTAATGGCCACCACCCGGTCCAGCCCCTTGGTCTTCAAAATCAGGCGGACGGTGCCGGGGTGCAGGTGTATTCCGTCGCAGATGGTCTCGCAATACACGTCGCTCTCCAGCACGGCCCCGGTAATGGCCGGACGGTGCTGGTGCAGCAGCAGCATAGCATTCATGGTGTGCGTGGCGGACTCCGCCCCTGCCCGGATTGCCGCCCAGGCCGTGTCATAGTCGGCCCCGCTATGCCCGATGGACACACGGATGCCCAGCTCCCGCAGGGCGGGGATGGCCTCGGGCACCCCCGCGATCTCGGGGGAGACGGTGATATACCGGATCAGCCCGCCGGCGGCCTCCTGGTAGCTGCGCACCAGCTCCAGGTCAAATTCCGTATGCAGCAGGTGTTCTGGCATGCTGCCCCGGTAGTCTTTGCTGAGGAAGGGCCCTTCCAGGTGGATGCCCAGGAGGCGGGCTCCGGGATGGCCGGCGGCGGCGTAGCTTCTGGCCTGACGGATGCAGTGCAACGTCTGCTCCCGGGTGTCGGTCAGGATGGAGCACTGCCAGCCTGTGACCCCGTGGGAGGCAAAGAACACCGCGATGGTTTCCAGGTCCGCTTCTTCGGCGTGGTTTACGTCCACATTGGCCCCTCCGTGGGTGTGGATATCCACAAAGCCGGGGGCCACATACAGGCCGGCCGCGTCGATTACGCAGTCCCCCTCCCCGGCCCGGAGGGACGGGGCGACCTGGGAGATAATTCCCCGGTCAATCCTGACGTCCATCCGCCCGCGGGTTGAACCGGTTAAAACGGTGCCGTTTTGAATCAGCACGCTCATTCGGCCACCATCCCTGTCATGCGGATCAGGACGTCCTCACGCCCCTGGAGCAGGGACACGGGGAACTCCGCCGAGGGCGTCCCGTAGGCCGCCCTGCGGACAACCCCCCGGTGCCAGTTCCGAAACACCCCCAGGCGAATCTTGCGGGCGTGATATATCTCGTGGAACCCAATGGTGACGCAGTAGCTGGGCATATCCTCCAGCGCCCCGCCGAAGTCCCCGATGGCGTTGGCGGCCCGGGTCTCCGGCGAGATGGGCAGCACCCGGGTCTTCAGGGCAATAAACTCCTCCGGCGATTTGGAGGGGTCCGCCTCGTTGAAGGCCAGATGGCCGTTGAGCCCGATGCCGCCAAAGCAGACGTCCACGCCGCCCAGCTTCTCAATCAGCTCGGGAATATAGGCCAGATTCTCGGGGTCCGGGAAGACCCGCTGCCCCTCCGGCACATTCAGCTCCGGCCGGATCTGGCTGTATACCTCCCGCTCCATAAAGCCCCGGAAGCTCAGGGGGTGGTTCATTGAGACCCACTTCTTCTCCCCGTCCAGATACTCGTCCATGTTGATGAACCAGCAGTGCTTCAGGCTGATGTTCTCCCGGTTGACCCGCTCCACAAAGAAGGGGTACTGCCCCACCGGGCCCACCGGGCAGATGAACACACATGTGCGCCCCAGAGCGGCGCGGCTCTGGATTTCCTCCACCATCTCGTCCGCCATGGCGCGGAAAACGGCCTCGTTGTCCGCCCCCACCTCCAGGGGAATTTTGGGGCGCTCCAGAAGCTGCTCCCGGCTGTATTGATAATACTCGTGAATCACTGCTGCACCTCCAGATACTCCCGGTATACGATATTCCAGATGTAGTTTTTCAGCTCGGTAAACCGGGGCAGGATCTTGGTCTCCTGGGTCCGGGGATAGGGGATGTCGATGTCCAGCACCTCCCGAATGCGGCCGGGCCGGGCGGACATGATAATCACCTTGGAGGCCAGCAGGATGGCCTCTTCCACGTCATGGGTGATGAAGAAGCAGGTCTTTTTCTCCTCCTCCCAGGTCCGCAGCAGCTCGGTTTGCAGCTGGGTGCGGGTCTGGGCGTCCAGGGCGCCAAAGGGCTCGTCCATGAGCAGCAGGGAGGGGTTCACGGCGTAGGCCCGGGCGATGGCCACCCGCTGCTTCATGCCGCCGGATAGCTCCTTGGGGTAGGAATCCACAAATTTCTCCAGCCCCACCATTTTGATATATTTCATGGCGGTCTCCTCCCGCTGCTGGGGAGTGACGTCTTTTTTCAGCTTCAGGCCGAACTCCACATTTTTCTTCACCGTCAGCCAGGGGAACAGGGCGTACTGCTGAAAGACCACGCCCCGGTCCACGCCGGTGCCCTTCACCTCCACGCCGTCCACCAGCACCTTGCCGGAGGAGGGTTCCAGCAGCCCCGCGATAATGTTCAGCAGGGTGGACTTGCCGCAGCCCGACGGCCCCACCACGCAGATGAACTCGTTTTCGCAGATGTCCAGGTCCACGCCGTTGAGGGCCACCGTCTTTCCGTTGCGCCCCTCGTAGATTTTTTCCACGCCCTTGATCTGTACCTTTATATCTCTCGCTTCTCCTGCCATGAGGTCAGCCTCCTTTCAAAGAACTTTAACACCTTCTCCGCGATCATGCCGATCACGCCTACAATGATAATGTACAGCAGCATGGGCGGGGTGTCAAAGGTGGTGGACAGCGTTTTAATCCGCATGCCCAGGCCCGCGATGGCGCCGGTGGACTCGGCGGCAATCAGAGTGGTGAGGGCGGCCGAGATGCCCAGGCGGATGGCGGTGATGATAAAGGGGGTGGTGGCGGGGAAGATAACCTTGACAAACAGCACCGTGTCGTTGGCCCCCAGCACCCGGGCCGCCTTGTCAAAGCACTCCCCGGCGGCGTCGTCCCGGGTGGAGCCCAGGATTTCCATGTCCGTGTAGTCCTGCACGTCCACGATCAGCGTGTTGCCGCCGGAGATGGCCAGGGTCAGAAAAGGGGGCTCCAAGTCCGGGAAGGCGATGTAATTGGCGGCAATGTGGCCCCGGACGTGGTGGACGGGGATCAAAGGCACCCCCAGACCAAAGGCGGCGGATTTGGCAAAGCTCAGCCCCACCAGCACCGCGCCGATGAGCACCGAGGCCATCGCCGCCACCGCCTGCGGGGGCCCTGTCACCATCACCGGGGCCCAGGCGGTGGAAAAATCCTACCCCGCCTTTTGGCAGGACTATAAAAAACTGGGAGGGGAAGTTTATGTCCTCTAGCTTTGGAAAGCTCCTGAAAATTTCTGTGTTCGGCCAGTCCCACGGGGCCGCCATCGGGGTGGTGATCCGGGCCGGGGCCTCCACCGGGGGGATGGACATTCCGCCTTTGGTGCTCCAGAAGAAGCTGGGGATCACTTTCATCTACATTACCCACGACCAGGAGGAGGCTATCAACATGTCCGACAAGATCGTGGTGA
>OFFG01001447.1_pt1 | contig 14094 bp, 13 predicted proteins | sample 1521331 | NCBI WGS metagenome assembly OFFG01 (sample SAMEA3504129, study PRJEB24116) | mouse gut metagenome | biome: mouse gut; feature: mouse-associated habitat; material: faeces | place: Denmark | collected 2011 | reverse complement strand
GATCTGTACGAATTCTGATAATATCGAACACTGCGAAAAAATCGTAAAGGCGCTGCCTGATATGCATTTTTATATAACGGCGCTTACGGAGATGTCATCCAAACTCATGAATATGGATCATTATGAAAATGTAAGTCTTTATCCAGGCGTGAAACAGACGATTCTGGATGAGTTGTTTGAAGAATGTGACTTTTATTTTGATATTAACCATGAGGGCGAAATTGTTTCGGCAGTCAGCCGGGCATTTCTGCATAACCAGCTGATCTTTGCATTCCAGGAAACGGCGCACGATAAAGATTATGTAGCGGACGAACATATCTATCCGGCCAAGGATGTGGTACAGATGATTTCGGATATCCGGGATATTATGGGGGATGTGGATTCGCTGGAATGGAACCTCAAGCGGCAGCATATGGCGGCTATGGCGGAGACGGAATCCGCTTATGTGAAGCTGTAGGAAGCAGAACAGGATTTCATGGAAAAATTCATAGAAAATTCATAGTTTTCGGATAGAATAGGATGAACAAAAAAGAAAGAAGGCATATCGCATGATAAAAATTGACATTATTTCCGGCTTTTTGGGCGCGGGAAAGACCACTTTTATCAAGAAAATGATTGATGAAGTCTATACGGATGAAAAAATAGCCCTGATTGAGAACGAATTTGGTGAAATCGGCATTGACGGCGGATTTCTTAAGGACTCCGGGGTAAATATTACAGAGATGAATTCCGGCTGTATCTGCTGTTCCCTGGTCGGGGATTTTGGAAAAAATTTAAACGAAGTGATTACAGCTTATCATCCGGATCGTATCATCATCGAACCGTCGGGCGTCGGGAAATTGTCGGACGTTATAAAATCCGTCGTTGATATCGAAAAAGAACAGGATGTAAAACGAAACGCCCTTGTGACGATTGTAAACGCAAAAAAAGCGTTAAAGCAGATGAAAGCGTTCGGGGAATTTTTTAATAACCAGATTGCATACGCAACGACAGTTGTGTTAAGCCGGACGCAGAACACAACGACGGAACAGCTTGAACTTTGCGTAAAGCAGATGCAGGCGTTAAATAAAAAAGCGGCGATCATTACAACGCCGTGGGATTCGATTTCCGGGGAACAGATTTTAAAGGTCATCGAAGGACAGGACTCCCTGGAAATGAAGACGCTTGCAGAAGAAGACCGCCGCAGGGAAGAGCAGGAGCATGCGCATCACGAGGAATGCCATCACGATCATGGACAGCATGGGGAATGTCATCAGGAACATGCACATCAGGAAGGATGCCATCACGAACATGGGCATCATACGGGATGCCGTCAGGAACATGAACATCATGAGGGATGCCATCACGATCATGCGCATCATGAACATAATTGCGGACATGAGCATGGGCGCCGCCATGCGGACGATATTTTTATGAGTTGGGGGAAAGAAACCCCGCGTAAATATACAAAAGATGATTTGGAACAGATTCTGAAAACGCTGTCCGAAGGCAGCGGATATGGAGAAATCTTACGGGCAAAAGGCATGGTGGAAGATACGGAAGGCTTCTGGCTCTATTTTGATTTGGTGCCAGGAGAATATGAAATCCGCAGCGGGGAGCCGGACTACACAGGACGGCTTTGTGTAATTGGAACGGATATGGACGAACATAAACTAGAAGAACTGTTTAAAATCTCGTAAGGCTGAGGGAAAGGGACAAAAATGATAGAAGAGATACCCGTATATTTGTTTACCGGTTTTATGGACAGCGGAAAAACCAGCCTGATCTGCCAGACGCTTCTGGCGGAACAGTTCGGCGACGGTGCAAAAACACTTTTGATTGCCTGTGAAGACGGCGAGGAAGAATACGATGAGGATGCGTTAAAGAAGGTAAATACCCGGCTTTTGATGATAGAAGAAGAGGAAGATTTTACGGAAGCGCTGTTAAAGAATATCCATTCGCAGTATCTTCCGGATCAGGTCTTTCTGGAGTACAACGGCACATGGGGGATGGACACGCTCCTTGAAATGCAGCTTCCGGAAGGATGGGTAATTGTACAGTCCCTTGCTACCGTGGACGCTGCAACTTTTGATATGTATTTAACAAACATGCGGGCCATGATTCTGGAACAGCTTTTTAAAGCGGACGTGATTATATTTAACCGCTGTACGGATACGACGCCCAAAGGGAAATTCCGCCGCGCCGTCAAAGCCGTAAACCGCCCGGCTCAGATCGTATATGAACGGGCGGACGGGACCATAGATGAAACGGAAGAAGATCTTCCGTTTGATATCAACCAGGACGTAATAGAAATTTCGGACGCCGATTATGCAATCTGGTATATGGACGCACAGGAAAACTACAAAAAATACGACGGTAAAAAAGTGGAATTTACAGGGCTTGTCTACAATCCGGATAAGCTGAAAAAAGGCGTAATGGTACCCGGCAGGTTTGCAATGACCTGCTGTATCGAAGACGTCACTTTTTTAGGATTTAAGTGCAAATATCCGGATTCCAAGCAGATTCCACATAAATCCTGGATTCATATTATAGCGAAAATCCAGGTGGAATTTGCCATGGAATATAAGGGAAAAGGGCCGGTGTTATACCCGGTGCTGATCGAACCGGCAGAGAAACCGGAGGATGAACTGGTATATTTTTCGTAAAAGAGTTCCTTATCTTTTATTGCGGCCGCCCACACCTGAGGCGTTTACCATACATCTTTCGTTTTTCTTAAGAATCATTTACAAAATGATCATAGGTTTTTGGGGTGGGATTGTGTTATACTATCTGGGTACCTTTCGTGGACAAGGGTAGCTTTTGGAAAAAAATAAACAGGACGGATGAGGAAAAAGCATGAAATATATCAGAGAAAAAGACGGCAGGCGTGAAATTGTAGAAAAAAGGCGTCACAGCCGTGCCTATTGGATACAGGCCGTTTTAAAATGGTCTTTTTGTATTGGAATTTTAACGCTGACCCTGCTTGTGTGCGGGTTTTTGGATAAAAAACTAAACGACGGGAAATTTGTAAAAAAAATTACGGGGGCGCAGCCGGAAGAACCTGTGCAAAAAGATACGGAAACCGTTCCGGAGCCGGAAACGGAACAGGAACCGCAGCCGGAGGAAGATAAGCTTAGCGTATGTATAGATCCCGGGCACGGCGGGATGGATCCCGGCTGTGATTTCGACGGGCGCATTGAATCCGAGGACAACTGGAAACTGGCGCAGGAATTAAAACGTGAACTGGAAAGCGCAGGCATCGAGGTTATTATGACCAGGGAAGACAACGATACGAAAGTGTTCTTAAAAGACCGTGTGGAAATTGCAAACGCTTCCGATGCAGATTATTTTATTTCGCTGCACCGCAATAAGGGAGACGGATACGGCGTTGAAACATGGATGACGGGAACCGCCGGAAGCGTTACGGATGCTCTGACCAAAAATGTACATAATGCGATTGTAGCCGCAGGCGTACAGCGTGATCGGGGCATAAAACTGGGAACGGAAACCGGGGAAGGTTCGGATTATTACGTTATAGGCAATACGACCATGCCCGCATGCTTAATCGAATTTGGCTTTATCAACAGCGGGGAAGACAACCGCCTGTTCGATGAAAATCTGACGGCATATGCAAAGGCGATTGCAGGAGCTCTTGCGGATACGTATGCACAGTATGGGGAATCGGAGGATCTGCCTGCAGATGAAACCGGCGGCGAAGGGGAAGCTGCGACAGGAGCGGGCAAGCAGGGGCTTCGCCTTACCTATCCCGCTATTGACAATATAAGCGCCTTAAACGGCGAAACGCTTGACTGGGGGCAGGGGACGAATGTCGATGAGCAGAACCGCCCGACCGGTTCTTTAAGCTATCAGGAAAAGTTTAAAGATTATACGGCGGATTTTATCGTCCCTACTACCGAAAAAAAGATATACCTGACGTTGGACGAGGGTTATGAATACGGATGCACGCCGACCATTTTAAGCACCTTAAAGGAGAAGGGCGTAAAAGCGGTATTTTTTGTGACACAGCCGTATATCAATTCCTCTCCGGAACTGGTCAGGCAGATGATAGACGACGGGCATATTTTGGGAAACCATTCCCTGACGCATCCTTCCGCAGGGCTTCCGAGCCAGTCGGTAGAGGAACAGCAGAAGGAAGTTATGGACGTCCATAATTTTGTCAAGGAAAACTATAATTACGATATGTTTTTATTCCGTTTTCCGGCGGGCAAATTCAGCGAACAGTCGCTTGCGGTTTTAAACAACTGCGGTTACCGGAGCGTGTTCTGGAGCTTTGCTTATCTGGATTATGACGTGGAAAACCAGCCGGATGAAGGCGAATCGCTGAATAAAATGTTGGAGCGTCTGCATCCGGGGGCAATTTACCTGCTGCATGCGGAATCCTGGACAAATACAAATGTGCTTGGGTCATTTATCGACAAGGCGCGGGAAGCCGGATATGAATTTGCGGATTATTCGGAATTGGTGCAGTAACGTAATTTTTCATTGAATTTTACAATAGGATCCGGTATGATAAGAAAGGCGGGGCAGCGCACCGCCTTTAAACTTTTTGGGAAAAAATGTTGAGGAGGACAAAGATGTATCCAATCGTACGAAGAGAAGAATTGGCAGACAAAATTTTTCTGATGGATGTCAAAGCGCCGAGGGTGGCAAAGACATGTGAACCAGGGCAGTTTGTGATTGTAAAAATGGACGAAGCGGGGGAACGCATTCCATTGACGGTCTGCGATTACGACAGGGAAGCCGGGACGGTGACAATCGTATTCCAGACCGTCGGAGCGTCTACAAAACGTATGGAAGCCTTAAACGAAGGCGATAGCTTCCAGGATTTTGTGGGACCGTTAGGCTGCGCTTCCGAACTGATTGAAATGGATATAGAAGAACTTAAGAAAAAGAAAATCGTATTTATAGCAGGCGGCGTCGGAACGGCTCCGGTGTATCCGCAGGTAAAATGGCTGCATGAGCATGGCGTGGACTGCGACGTAATTATGGGCTCTAAGACAAAGGATTTGCTGATTTTGAAGGATGAGATGGAAAAGGTTGCAACAAACCTTTACGTTACGACGGACGACGGCAGCTACGGCTTTCACGGCATGGGAACGGATCAGCTGAAAGCTTTAGTCAACGGCGGCAAAGAATACGATCACTGCGTTGCCATTGGCCCTATGATTATGATGAAATTTGTATGTCTTTTGACGAAGGAATTACATATCCCTACGGTGGTTTCAATGAACCCGATTATGGTAGACGGCACGGGCATGTGCGGCGCATGCCGTTTAACGGTAGGGGACGAAGTAAAATTTGCCTGCGTAGACGGTCCGGAATTTGACGGCCATCTGGTGGATTTTGATCAGGCGATGAAACGCCAGCAGCTATACAAAACAGAAGAAGGCAGGGCTATGTTAAAACTGGAAGAAGGGGATACCCACCATGGCGGCTGCGGACAATGCGGAGGTGACAAATAATGGACGTATTAAAGAAAGTACCGGTAAGGGAGCAGGAGCCCGCGGTTCGTGCAAAGAATTTCGAAGAAGTGTGTCTGGGATATAACGAAGAAGAAGCGGTAAAAGAAGCGGAACGCTGTTTGGGCTGCAAAAATGCCCAGTGTATCAAAGGCTGCCCGGTTGCGATTGACATTCCCGGATTTGTTTCCCGGATTAAGGAAGGGGAATTTGAAAAAGCGTATGAAGTAATCAGCGAATCAAGCGCGCTTCCGGCAGTCTGCGGCCGTGTCTGCCCGCAGGAAAGCCAGTGCGAAGGCAAATGTATCCGCGGTTTTAAAGGCGAGCCGGTTTCCATTGGTAAGCTGGAACGGTTTACGGCGGATTGGGCAAGGGAGCATGGGATTGTGCCGAAGAAGAACGAAAACGGGAACGGGCGCAAGGTGGCCGTAATCGGTTCCGGCCCTGCGGGCTTAACCTGCGCCGGAGATCTGGCCAGGATAGGATACGACGTTACCATATTTGAAGCGCTGCACGAACCCGGCGGCGTATTGATTTACGGGATTCCGGAGTTCCGTCTTCCCAAGGAAGAAGTCGTGGCAAAGGAAGTGGAAAACGTAAAAGCGCTTGGCGTTAAAATTGAAACCAACGTGGTAATCGGCAAGTCGACGACGATTGACGAACTGATGGAAGAAGAAGGCTTTGAAGCCGTATTTATCGGTTCGGGCGCAGGCCTTCCGCGGTTTATGGGAATCCCGGGCGAGCAGGCAAACGGCGTATTTTCCGCCAATGAGTTTTTGACCAGGAACAACCTGATGAAAGCGTTCCGGGAAGATTATGACACCCCGATTATGAAAGGCAGGAAGGTAGCCGTAGTCGGCGGCGGCAACGTGGCGATGGATGCGGCAAGGACGGCCCTCCGGCTTGGGGCGGAAGTACATATCGTATACCGCAGGAGCGAAGCGGAACTTCCGGCGCGTGTGGAGGAAGTACACCATGCAAAAGAAGAGGGGATTATTTTTAACCTCCTGACAAACCCGGTGGAGATTTTAGTGGATGACAACGGATGGGTAAAGGGCATGACCTGCATTCGTATGGAACTTGGCGAGCCGGACGAATCCGGGCGCAGATCTCCGGTGGAGGTAGAGGGTTCCGAGTTTGACATAGAACTGGATACCGTAATTATGTCGCTTGGAACTTCGCCGAATCCGCTGATTTCGTCTACGACAAAAGGGCTTGATATAAATCGCAGAAAGTGTATCGTAGCCAAAGAAGAAGACGGGGCGACGTCGAAACCGGGTGTATTTGCAGGCGGGGACGCGGTAACCGGAGCGGCGACTGTTATTCTTGCAATGGGAGCCGGGAAAGCGGCGGCAAAAGGAATCCACGAATATTTATCAGGCAAATAGAGCAAAAGGCTGGCGCGGCGCAAAAACCGCAGCCGGCCTTTTTAAAAATAATTGCGGTTGGAGAGTGACAAAAGGCAGGTAAGTAGTGTATAATGGTTGTATCAAAAAATAAAACAGAAAGGAATGGGGTAAAAATGAAAAATTTCAGTTATGTAATCAAAGATGAAGTGGGGATCCATGCGAGGCCGGCCGGCCTTTTGGTAAAGGAGGCAAAAAAATACCAGAGCAAGGTTATGATTACCAAAGACGGCAAAAGCGCAGACGCGACAAGGTTGATGGCCCTTATGGGACTTGGCGTAAAATGCGGCGATTCTGTGGATGTTGAAATCTCCGGAGACGATGAGGAAACGGCTTTTACGGAAATGAAAGCTTTCTTTGAGAACAATCTGTAAGAGGCGCTTATAGGAGGTAAGAAGATGTTAAAGTTTTCAGGCAAATCCGTTTATAAGGGCATAGCAATGGGCAGCGTCGTAGTCTTAAAGAAAAAAGACAGCCCGGTCGTACGCGGAAGGATCGACGATCCCGACGCCGAAATGGAACGTGTAAAAATTGCTTTGGAACAGGCCAAAGCCCAGCTTGGCAAACTGTATGACAAGGCGTTAAAAGAAGTCGGCGAAGAGAATGCGGCGATTTTCGAAGTGCATCAGATGCTTTTGGAAGACGAAGACTATCTGGAGTCTATCGAAAATACGATCCGGACAGAACTTGTCAACGCCGAATTTGCAGTTGCGATCGCAGGAGACAACTTTGCGGAAATTTTTGCAGGGATGGAAGACGAATATATGCAGGCGCGCGCCGCAGATATCAAGGATATCTCAAACCGCCTGGTCAACAACCTCTGCGGCAACGAAGATATCGATCTTGGTTCCATTGAACCGTCGGTTATTGTGGCGGATGACTTGACGCCGAGCGAAACGGTGCAGATGGACAAGGAAAAGATCCTGGCATTTGTAACGGTGCACGGTTCGACCAATTCCCATACGGCGATACTGGCGCGTACCATGAACATTCCGGCTTTGATCGGCGTACCGTTGGATTTGGACACGATCCACAACGGGACAACGGCAGTCGTTGACGGCTTTTCGGAGGAAGTGATTTTTGATCCGACAGAAGAAGTCAGGGACGACGTCATTTCGCGTATTGAAGAAGAAAATGATAAACTTCGCCTTTTACAAAATATGAAAGGGCAGGAAACCGTCACAAAGAGCGGCCGTAAGATGAACCTGTACGCGAATATCGGCAGCGTATCGGACGTCGGTTATGTACTCGAAAACGATGCGGGCGGAATCGGTTTGTTCCGGAGTGAATTTTTATACATTGGAAAAGATGATTTCCCGACAGAAGAAGAGCAGTTCCAGGCATATAAGCAGGTTCTGCAGACCATGGCGGAGAAGAAAGTCATTATCCGCACATTGGATATCGGGGCGGACAAGCAGGCGGATTATTTTAACCTCGGCAAAGAGGACAACCCTGCGCTTGGCTACCGCGCGATCCGTATCTGCCTAAAGCAGCCCGACATCTTTAAAACACAGCTTCGCGCCCTTTTGCGCGCTTCGGTTTACGGCAACCTTGCTATTATGTACCCGATGATTACTTCAGTCGGCGAAGTAGAGCGGATTTATGAAATCGTAAAAGAAGTCGAAAAAGAACTGATGGAAAAAGAAATCCCGTATACGATGCCGGAACAGGGCATTATGATCGAAACGCCTGCAGCGGCGCTTATTTCAGATGAACTGGCGCAGATTGTGGACTTCTTTAGTATCGGTACGAATGATTTGACCCAGTATACGCTGGCGATTGACAGGCAGAACGCGAAGCTTGACGATTTTTATAACCCGCATCATAAAGCGATTTTAAAAATGATAAAGATGGTAACGGACAACGCTCACAAATACGGCAAATGGGCCGGTATCTGCGGCGAGCTTGGCGCAGATCTGGAACTGACCGAGGAATTTGTAAAGATGGGCTTAGACGAATTATCCGTTTCCCCGTCTATGGTGCTTAAGGTCAGGAAACGCATCCGTGAATTAGACTAAGCGGAGGCTGCGATGGGATTTTATGATGTGACCGCTTTGGGAGAATTACTGATTGATTTTACGGAAAACGGCGTAAGCGCCCAGGGCAACCCGCTCTTAGAAGCAAATCCGGGCGGCGCGCCCTGCAATGTGCTTGCCATGCTTTGCAGGCTTGGGGCAAAAACGGCGTTTATTGGTAAAATCGGCAAAGATATGTTTGGGAACCAGTTAGAACAGGCGTTAACAGAAACCGGAATCGATACGTCGGGACTCAAAAAAGACAATCAGACGCATACCACGCTTGCATTTGTGCATACGTTAGCGGACGGCGACCGGGAATTTTCCTTCTACCGAAATCCCGGGGCGGATAGGATGCTTTCCATTGACGATTTGGAAGAAGATCTGATTCAAAACTGTACCATATTCCACTACGGATCGCTGTCTATGACAGACGAACCCTGCAGGAGCGCAACCAAAAAAGCCGTTCAGCTTGCCGAAGCCGCTCATGTTTTGCGTTCGTTTGATCCCAATCTGAGGGAACCGCTGTGGCATTCGCTTGAAAGCGCACGGGAACAGATTTCCTACGGGATGCGCCATTGTGACATTTTAAAGATTTCAGATAACGAAATCCGCTGGTTTACCGGATGTGAGGATTTTGACGAAGGGGTTTTGGCGCTGCAAAAGGAATATCAGATTCCGCTTATTTTACTGTCCATGGGAAAGGACGGCAGCCGCGCTTACACGAAAAACGGCTGCCGGACGGAACAGGCGGCGTTTATACAGGAGCATACGGTTGAAACGACCGGCGCGGGGGATACCTTTGGCGCATGCGCCCTTCACTATGTGCTGTCCCATGGCTGGCATGACTACAATGAAACGGAATTAAAAGAAATGCTTACTTTTGCAAATGCAGCGGCCTCTATCGTCACCACCCGCAAAGGGGCTTTGCGCGTAATGCCTTCTAAGGAAGAGATAGAGAACTTTTTAAACCAATAAACAGGGGTTAAAACAATGGAAAAAACATGGTGGAAAGAAGCGGTAGTTTACCAGATTTATCCAAGAAGCTTTATGGACGGCAACGGCGACGGCATCGGTGATTTAAAGGGAATTACATCCAAGCTGGATTATCTGAAAGAACTGGGCGTGGATGTCATTTGGCTTTCCCCCGTTTACCGGTCGCCAAATGACGACAACGGTTATGATATCAGCGACTACTGTGCCATTATGGAAGAGTTTGGGACGATGGGCGATTTTGACGAAATGCTCTCCGGTATCCATAAACGCGGTATGAAGCTGGTAATGGATCTGGTCGTCAACCATACGTCGGATGAACATGCATGGTTTCAGGAAAGCCGCAAATCAAGGGATAACCCGTACCGTGACTATTATATCTGGAGAAAAGGGACAAACGGCGGCCCGCCGAATAACTGGGGCAGTTTTTTTTCCGGATCGGCCTGGCAGTACGACGCTCCGACAGAAATGTATTACCTGCATCTTTTTTCAAAGAAGCAGCCGGACTTAAACTGGGATAACCCAAAGGTACGTACGGAAGTGTTTTCTATGATGGACTGGTGGCTCCGGAAAGGAATCGACGGCTTCCGCATGGATGTCATAAGTTTGATTTCCAAAAAACCCGGGCTGCCGGACGGCATTGCGCCGTCCGGCGCTTTTTATGCGGACTGCGGCTGTGCAAACGGCCCGAATGTCCATGCATATCTGCAGGAAATGAACCGCAAAGTACTGTCCCGCTATGATATGATGACAGTAGGCGAATGCGCCGGGGTTACGGTGGAAGAGGCAAAAAGATACGCTTCTTTGGACGGAAGGGAACTGAATATGGTATTCCAGTTTGAGCATGTGGGGTTAGACGACGATATCCACGGCAAATGGACCGATCGGCGTACGGATTTAAAGGCCTTAAAGCAGACGCTCAGCCGGTGGCAGACAGAACTTTCCGGCAAGGCATGGAACAGCCTTTATTTTGGGAACCACGATCAGCCTCGCTCGCTCTCCCGGTTTGGGACAGACCATAAGGACTACCGCACGGCATGTGCCAAAATGCTTGCAACATGCCTGCATATGATGCAGGGGACGCCTTATGTGTACCAGGGAGAAGAACTTGGCATGACAAACTGCCCGTTTAAAAGTATTGAAGACGTGCGGGATATTGAAAGCCTGAACGCATACCGAGAACTGACAGAAGCAGGGACGTTTTCCAAAGAGGAAATGATGCGCTTTATCCGTTTGCGCGGGCGGGATAACGCCAGGACGCCTATGCAGTGGGATAAAACAAAAAATGCCGGGTTTACGCAGGGAAAACCGTGGATTATGGTAAACCCGAATTATACTGAAATCAATGCGGCTGCGCAGATAAAAGATCCGGATTCCGTTTTTTCTTACTACAAGAAACTGATTGCGCTGCGGAAGCAGATGAAAATCATTGTTTACGGGGAATACGAATTGCTGGAGGCCGATCATGACACGCTTTATGTTTATACGCGTTCGCTAAACGGTGAGAAGCTGCTTGTAATCTGTAATTTCAGCGCGCAGGAAACGCCATATACGATCCCGCAGGAGTTTTGCGGAGGGCGCGTGCTGGTTGGAAATTATGGAAGAGAAGAGAGGGTGCAAGGGGAAATTTTGCTCAAGCCGTATGAAGCGCTTGCCGTTCTCGGCTGATTTATACCGGGCGTTTATCCGGTATTTTGGACAAAAGGCAGATATTGCAGGGGATTTGTGATATCTGCTTTTTTTATGCCCAATTGCACATTGATTTTAAACAGATTTTTCGTTACAATAGTTTTAATGGTTTTCCCCATCTAATGAGGTTATATTATACCAAAACGCGCGATAGGATAAACTATAAAAAACAATGGAGGTTACTATGTTGGAATTATTAAAAGCAGTGTTTTTCGGAATTGTGGAGGGCATTACGGAATGGCTTCCCATCAGCAGCACCGGGCATCTGATTTTGCTGAATGAATTTATCCGGTTAGACGTGTCGGAGGAGTTTTTCAGTATGTTTGAAGTCGTGATCCAGCTTGGTGCGATTTTTGCTGTCGTCGTGTTGTTCTGGAAAGAAATCTGGCCGTTTTCCGCAAAAGAGAAGTATTATATCCGGCAGGATACCTTTGTTATGTGGTTTAAAATCGTGGTGGCGTGCATCCCGGCAGCCGTGGTGGAACTGGGGTTTGGAGACGTGATTGAAGAACTGTTTTACAATTATCTGGTAATCGCGCTTGCGCTGATTGTATTTGGCGTGGCATTTATTTGGATCGAGAACCGGAATAAAACAAAAAGCCCGAAGATGCAGTCCATTGCAGAGATTACCTGGATGACGGCGTTTTGGATCGGCATGTTCCAGGTGATTGCGGCGGGATTCCCGGGCACGAGCCGTTCGGGCGCTACGATTTTAGGCGGGATTTTGCTTGGCGTTTCCAGAGGGATTGCGGCCGAATTTACGTTTTTTCTGGCAATCCCGGTGATGTTTGGCGCAAGCCTGATGAAAGTACTAAAGTTTGGATTTGTATTTACCTCTTCTGAACTTTTGATTTTAATTATTGGAATGGTAACGGCTTTTTTGGTATCCATTGTAGTGATTCGTTTCTTGATGGGATATATCAAAAAGCATGATTTTAAAGTATTTGGATGGTATCGGATTGTATTAGGAATTTTGGTACTCTGTTATTTTACGCTATGAAGATGAAAGAGGCGCATCAGACGCATGAATTTGGACCTGCATATCATTTGGATTCACGTATTTTCATTTTAGGCAGTTTTCCTTCGGTGAAATCCAGAGAAATCGGGTTTTATTACGGACATCCTAAAAATCGTTTCTGGAAACTGCTTGCAGACTTGTACCAGGAAGACGAGCCGGATACGGTTGCCGATAAAAAGGCGTTTTTAAAGAAACATCAGATTGCGCTTTGGGATGTCATTGAAAGCTGTGATATTACGGGTTCTAGCGACAGCAGTATCCGGAATGTAAAGCTCAATGATATTGGCCGTATTTTAAAAGAAACAGATATAAAAGCCATTTATGCCAATGGAAAAAAGGCGGAACATTTGTATAAAAAATATGTGGAACCTGTGACTGGAAGGGAAATTATTTCCCTTCCGTCCACAAGTCCGGCAAATGCAGCATTTACGATGGAACGTTTGAAGGATAGCTGGAAGCAGATTTTAAGTGTGTAATCAGCCACTTGCAGGGCGTGCAGGTGGTTTTTCTGTTACTATGGAAAAGGAGGAACCAGAGGAAATGTATGATGAACTTACGAAGCAGGATATTGCAAAGATGGAGGAAGAGATTGAATACCGAAAACTTGTAGTACGTAAAAAAGCGCTGGCAGCAGTAAAAGAAGCCAGGGAACATGGGGATTTGAGCGAAAACTTTGAATATCATGCGGCCAAAAAAGACAAAAATCAAAACGAAAGCCGTATCCGGTATTTGGAGAGGATGATTAAGACGGCGAAAGTTGTTTCAGACGAGTCCAAAGAAGATGAAGCCGGACTAAACCATACGGTAGAAGTGTATTTTGAAGAAGAGGATGAGACGGAAACGTTTACGCTTGTCACAACTGTCCGCGGAAATTCACTAAAAGGTTTAATCAGTATAGAATCGCCGCTTGGAAAAGCTGTATTTGGGCATAAAGCGGGGGATCGTGTGAATGTGAAGGTAAATGAAAATTACAGTTATGATGTAACAATAATTTCCGTTGGAAAACAAGTGAATGATGAAGAAATCAGTATCCGTAAATTTTAAAATCCGAAGGGTTTCGGCATTTTTGGGGATTTGTTTGATTTTAACCGCATTTTATCAGATTACAGAAATTTCGAAAGAATCGGAAAGAAGCGCTGCTTCCTATGAAAAATTAGAACAAAAAGCGGTTGTATTCCAAAAAAAAGATGTCAAAATAGACTTTCATCTGCTGCATCAGACAAATGAAGATATTGAATAATCTATGGAAAAATGCAGGTGAAAAGCTGCATTTTTTCATGTCTGAAAGAAAAGCTGAATTGAAGGAATTGGGCCTGGCATCTCGACGAACGCTTTCTGTTGTGTTATACTGAAACGGTATGTAACCATGGAAGGAGGCATTGTTACGGGCGAACAGGATGCTATGGAAATAAAAGAGCATATTTGCGCGGGTCTGTTGGCCCATGTGGATGCGGGAAAAACCACGCTGTCAGAAGGGCTTTTGTTCAGCGGCGGCAAGATCAGGGAAAAAGGCC
>OFFG01001441.1_pt1 | contig 14131 bp, 10 predicted proteins | sample 1521331 | NCBI WGS metagenome assembly OFFG01 (sample SAMEA3504129, study PRJEB24116) | mouse gut metagenome | biome: mouse gut; feature: mouse-associated habitat; material: faeces | place: Denmark | collected 2011 | reverse complement strand
TTTGAGTATGTTGTTTGTTGGTACTTCAATGATACATCATTCAGCAGCGGGTGTCTTTATTTTGTGCAATATTTGGTATTTACTCATTTATAGTTTATAAAATTCAAGGGGGAATTTTTCAATCTGTTTTCGATATTAGTATTACAATAAATCCCGAATGTTTTTTGTGGTTTTTTTATTTTTCATGAATACATTCTCGGCGGTTCCATTAGCCGAACTGTGTTTACCAAATCGTTATACAAAGCACAAAAAAGGGGAGCTGTAGCAATCGCTACAACTCCCCAATCAATTATAAATTCACTGCCCCAATTGCTCCGCCAACCATTCCGCCGTTACTGGATAAATCCTGTCCCGTTGAGGATGTAACAAAAATATTGTCACACTCACAATGGCAGGTGCATTCGCAATAGCAGGTTGCTCTTGCCTGCATACCAGTTACTGATGTTGCGGGTTGGTTTGTTAAGATCGCAAAACGCTTTAAGTACCATGTTCTTCTCTTTCATGTTTCACCCTTTATCTATAACCAAATTACCATTTTTTAAATGAAAAAGCACATCGGCCTGATCCGCAAATTCATTTGAATGTGTCACCGCTATAACACAGCGTTTATTTACATGTGCACTATTTTTTAACAATTCTGTAATATATCCCGCCGATTCGAAATCCAAACTTCCTGTTGGTTCATCCGCTAATAATATACTTGCGTTTGAAGCTAATGCCCTTGCAATTGCCACCCTTTGCTGTTGTCCACCGGAAAGTTTCTGAACATTTCGTTTTGCCTCTTCTCTGGTTATCCCTACTTGTTCCAGGATGGGAAAAGGAGATTCCGTAGTGACAAGGCTTATATTTTCAGCTGGTGTCATATAATCAATTAGATTATATGACTGAAAAACAAAGGCAATATTTTCTTTTCGATGTTTTTCCAAGCCTTTTTTTACTATACTTGATCCATTAACAATAATTTCCCCTTTTGTTGGAATATCCAGTCCCCCTATTAAAGAAAGTAATGTGGTTTTTCCGCAGCCGGACATCCCCTGAATCACATATAAAGTTCCTGCTTCAAAAGTATAGTTGATTCCTCGTATAACTGCTTTTTTATTCCCGTTATAACAGAAACCTAGATTTCGCAATTCTAAAACTTTCTCCACTTTTTATTCTCCTTCAATCCTTTTTTGCCAAAAGTTCCTTTGGCTTCATATTTATTATTTTTGCTGATGCAAGCAATGTAGAAATAACTATTAGCAATAAGCCTACCGTAAATGAAAGCACATAATGCTGTGGCATAATTTGAACTTGAAAATCAAATTCTTTTTGGCTGTAGCTGCCCGTCAATTGATCATATAGTTGGCTGGCGTCAAGTTGGCCGGCGCCGCTCGGCAAAATTTCCTCTGTCTGCTGATCCATATTTTCCATTTGTACATTTTGTATCTGCCTCAAAAAACTACTTGCCAGATTTTCAATAAAAGGGCTTAAAACATATGAGGCAGTAAAAGAAACGCTCGATATAATTAACACCTCTGCTACAAATTGCGCAATTACATTTCTTTTTGCTATGCCAAGTGAAATCAGTATCCCTACTTCTTTATTCCTTTCCTTTGTCCATGCAGCCAACAGCAAGGTCAAAACAACTGCAAACAGGAGCAAAATGACAACCATAAAGATATTAATCATGCCGCGCATAGAGTTTAATGGAGTTGACATTACATCATAATCCTCGCTGTCAATATCTAATTTCAACGTTTTATTTCTTAGTTCTGGTAGCGAAGACACTTGGTTGTATATATTTTGAATTTCCGCAAAATCATTAACAAAAATGTCTATTGATTCATAGCCAAATCCATCCGCAAGTTTTCCAAACACACGTTCTAATATTTTATAAGGAAGGAATCCCTGATTTCCTGCTCTGCCAGATATAGAAATGGCATTTTCCCCCTTTCCCTCAGTTCCTGTAAATATGCCAACAATCTCCAGCTTTACCAAAGCGTCATATCCCATAATGTCAGCATCAAGGCAATACAGTGTTATGGCGTCTCCCACATGCAAATTGTTATACTCTGCTAATTCACTTGAAATCATGATTGCATTGTCATCTTCCGCAGTGAGGTGCCTTCCTTCCTTTAACTGCAGATATCCATTTAAGAAACTGTCTGCTTTCTCTGAATCAATGGTCAGGTAATATGGCGACAATGCTCCATACTCGGTAGTGCTACTATTATATTGCGCCGGTAGGTACTCAAAATCTACCGCTGCGCCAAAAAATCCACCAGATATTGTACTCCCTATTTCCGAAACTCCCGGTATTGTCAGTATTTTATCAATAATTTCCTGGGTAATATAATCACCCTGATATACGGAGGCACTTCCCCATTCCTGTTCCGTTACTTGGCCATACCCGGCTTTATCCGTATCTATTTGAAGAACCAGTTTTTCACTGGCAGCCATCCTGATTTCCCAAAAGGCATTTTCGCTGGCTTGCTTCATTGCAGCACCCGCAAGCAACAGTAAAGAGACAAGGCATATGATAGCCACCAGAATAAGACTCTTTATTTTATGTCTAACCAAATATAATGACCCTCTTTTTATAAACTGCATTTCTCTCACTCCAATTTTGTTAAAATTTGTTGCGGTCGAAACCGCAAAATTGATAACTTAAATCCAAGACTTGATGCCATCATTAACAGCAATTCAACTACCAGTATGCGTAACAATGTAATAACATATATCTTCCAAACCGGCACGCCTATGCATGATATACCTTCAAAAACTTTTTTTTCCAATTCTTGTATTATTTCTTGTGACATTATTGCAGCCGCACCAGCCGCTACCAAGTATGCCATAAGAAATACAATCATCAATTCAAGAAACAACTGTAAGGATAATTCCGCTTTTGATTTTCCCAGAGACATTAGAATACCAAATTCCTTTATTCTACCTTTGTAGCTAAACTTCATAAATAATAGCAATACTATAATCCCAACCACTACAATTCCGCTTAACAGGGCATTTACGATTTTTCTTACAAATAAAATATTATCTTCCACTCTTTCATACCCAGTGGTATTTTTTTGTATAATACATTCGTTCTTTCCAAATCCGCTTTGCTTTCTCACATATTTAATAATGTCATCTGTCATGGCAGGATCTTTTACAAAAATTGTGGCAGCTGAATATTCCTCCGGCAGAGCCATATTTAACTGTTCCAGCAATGTATGAGTGGTGAACAACAGGTTTTCCCACCTACCAACAGTCGGCTGTAATTCTCCCCCCCCCTGTTTTTCTAATATTGTATATATCCCAACTATTGTAGCAATTACCTGCTCTTCCGTATCCTGTAGTAAATTGACATATTCACTATCTATCATAGCCAGTTCCGCCGGTGCTATTGATACTGTATCCCCCACAGAATAACCATTATATTTTGCAAGTTCATCACTGATTATGATTGCAAATTTATCTTCAGGACTTATATGCCGTCCTTCTTCTAATTTAAATATTTCCCTTGTAAAATAATCATTTAACTCAGAATGGGTATCCCCATATGCAAAGCCCGCATTATTATTTTCTGAAGCGTTTTGTCCATGAATAAACTCTATATCTTTGCTAGACACTTCCCCTTTTTTTTGTAAATTAACAGAACCAATTTGTTTATTTTCACTGATTTCCTGGATCATCTGACTAGACAAAACCAACTTACTTTCGCCCATATCCTCCATATCCACTGTATTTGGATATATATATATGATACCTCCTATTTTTTCCCTTAGATTTTCTGCTATATGTCCCGTGAATTCCATTATATTACATCCCAGCAACACAAATGTGGTGATAAACATAAACAACGCAAATAAGATGCTGTTGCTCTTTTTATTACGCCTTATATAAATAAAAGACCTTTTAATGAGCGTCATATTGACAACCTCCGTTTATTTTTCTAATTATAATCATTTAAAATGTATTTCACGTCTACATAAGATGTATTTTTAATGTACTTAAGCACACAAAAAGGGCATTTGAGTATTAAAAAGCAAATGCACAAATGCCCTTACATTATTTCCAAGCAAAGCGTAAAACACACGCCATTCTCAATATTTTCAATTTTATAGAACGCCTCATGAAGTTCTAATATCGTTTTTACAATATATAATCCCAGGCCACTGCCACCTGTGTTCCGGCTTCTGGATTTATCAACTCTATAAAATGGATTAAAAAGGTTCCTTATGGCTTCTTCAGAAATCTGCGTGCCTGTGTTTTCCACTTTCAGCATACACTGATTCTCCCGCCTTGTCAGCCTGACCAACACCTCCTCCCCCTTAGGAGAATAAGTGATTGCATTGTTTATTACATTGGATATCGCTTTTTTTATTAAAGAACTATCAACCACACAGAATATTTTTTCTTCCACAGAACATTTTAATTTAACCGACCTACTATATGCATATTCCTCATAAGATAAACAGCAGGAATTTACCAGCGCACCCATATTAGTTTTTTCAGGATTCAGTTGATACCCTGTTCCCTCGATCTTGGAGACCGATAAGATTTCTGCCACCATATTTTCCAATGACTCAATGATCTCTTTCTCATAGGCCAGATACTTATCGCGGTCCTGATAAATCCCTATTTTATAAATCATTCCCTCTACACAGCATTTCAACAAAGTAATAGGGGTCTTAAGTTCATGCGACACCGCTGCAAAAAAATCTTTCCGCTCCTGCTCCATTTGCTTTTCTTTTACAATATCTCTCTGAAGAAGTTGGTTGGCATGATTCAATTCCTCCATTGTTGCCACTAAATTATCAGACATTTCTTCTAAACTATTCGCTAATATTCCGATTTCATCCTGCCTCGATGTATTAGGAGCCCAATCCACTTTCAGATCCAATAATGCCATTTGTTTAGACTTTTTACTTATGTCTATAATGGGCTTTGACACATATGTTGCACATATTAACGCACCTATAAAAGACAGAATGATACCAAACACTAAAATGACCGGGCATAAACTTAGTAAGCTCTGCTTAACTTCATTTACTTTTTCTGTCGGAGCATATGTTATCAATAAAGCAGGATCTTTATCTATGCCATCTATTGTTTTTGTAATAATAGATGTTGTGTTTTCAAAACTAAAATCTTTCAAATAAGCCATACCATATTCATATAGTACTGTCAATTCCCCATTCGCACCACTGGAAGATAATCTCACCATTGTTTTATGTGCATTACAGAATTTTTGTATGATTATCTCATGATTATGCATCTTATCTTCCTGTATATCATTATATAGTTGTTCAAACTCTTCTTCAAACTGCTTAGTAACCTGATTGCGAAAGGTTCTGGGCATATAGACCAATATCCCAATATAAATCATAAGGCTTGTAACAAATAGCATCCCTAAAAATATAAAAAAAATTTTTAAAGCTATGCTTCTTTTAATTATGCCCAACAATTTTATATCCCACCCCTCTTACCGTTTCTATGCAATCTGTATTTAATTTTCTTCTCAGATTCATAATATGATGATTTACAAGACGATCATCACATTCATAATATTCATTACCATGGATTTTTTGCATCAGCCTTTCCCTTGATAAAACCATTCCCTGATTCTGCAGCAATATTTTTAGAATTTTAAACTCAATGCTTGTCAAAACAATTTGTTCATTATTTACATATACCTCATATTTCTCCTTATTTAACCGAATATTTCCACAAACTAAATCAGAGGACTCCATCCGAAAACCCTGTCTCCTTCTTAGCGCTGCCTCAACTCTTTTCATTAAAACAGGAAATGAGAAAGGTTTTGTAATATAGTCATCTGCCAGCACATCAAAGCCTTTAATTTGATCCTTTTCATCGTCCAAAGCTGTCAGCATTAAAATTGGCACATCCGACTCCTGGCGGATCAATTCACATACAGCATAACCATCCATCTTGGGCATTAAGATATCTAAAATAATTAAATCATACACATCTTTTTGAAAGGCTTTTATTCCCTCTACCCCATCGCTGGCCAAATCTACTATATATCCAGATTGTTCCAGGCAGGCTTTTAAAAAATCCTGTATTCCTTTTTCATCTTCTATTACTAATATTTTCCGTCTCATTTCGATTTCTCCATACTCGTTAACCAATGTTCCCCAGTAATTTAATTGTTATGCCATTATACAATATTAGACTCTCAATAACAATCCTAAATTTTAGTATATAGATTCTCAAAACAAAACAATGACGTATTTTGTTTTACCTGTCATTTTTGTTACATTTCTGCACCGGGGCAGAAAAGGAATTTTCTATAACCCAGACCATGTCTGAAACGTGGCATCTACATATTGACTGTTAAGGAAAAAGACGGCGACAATGCCAAAGGCTCTGATTTAAGCAGGGAGAAAATTTCCGCCGCCACTTTCTGTGCTACGGAAAACCTCTGTCATTTCATCTGGCGCGTTCCACAAGGAAACCTGCTCCACACAAACATATGTTCTACAATAATACATATATCTTCTGGCAAATGCTTTTCCAGATAAGAATCCAAAGTCCCCAGTTTCACAGACCCCTTATTTTGCAGACAAATATACCAGCGAATCATATTGTTCAGCACATCCTGACCGAATAATTCATTGTAGCATCCCTCATAATCATTAACATTGAGAATTTCATAAAAGGAAATTCCTCCTCCGTCTTTTCCACATCGACATAGTTCCCATCCTTATCCAAAAAACCTTGAAATGTGCTGCTGATCCAAGCGCTTTGCGTATTTTTCCGCCCACATAGCTTATTTTACATGCTTTACAACTATTTCCTCAGAAATATACTTTTCCCGTTTCATTTCAGCCTCCCGTACATGATTTATTAATTTTCAAGCAATGCAATATGTCTTTAATTTGTATTTTAGCACATATTTCTTAGTTCTGCCAATCCATAGCCAGAAAAAGCGCATAAATAACCACATATATACAGGGCCACCGTACAATCACGGCAGCCCTCGTTACAAAATATCGCAGCATATATACGTTCAATCCTTTTATCCAAATTAAACGTTTCCTATTTCCGTTTCATCCCCCCGTAACCCCCGCCAGCACATCAAACACCCGGCGCAGGTTCAGACGACCATATCCCCACTCCCGGGAAGGATAACTGATCTCGGTGCTCCGCACCGCCCCCTGTATAAAATAATTGCGCACCTCCTCCGTCTCCGCCAGCAGGCTGTTGCCCTCCACCACGGCCCATTGCATGAACTGCGCGGCGGCTCCTGCCGTCAGTGCGGCCGCCAGGCTGCTTCCGGTACGCCGGCCATAGATGGTGGAAATATTCACCCCTGGAGCGGCTATATCCGGGCAGATCTGCCCCATGCGGGCGAAGCCCCTGCCGGATTCCAGAAAGAAACTGTTGTTGGTATCATTATAGGTGGAGACGCAGATCACCCGGTCGGCCATGGAGGGCTCGGTGAGCGTGGTGTAGGGGTCCGGACTCAGGAAATAGCACTCCGCCGTGATAAAATCCGTGATGGGCAGCCACAGGTGGAAACTGCCGTTATATAGCTGTCCCGCCGCCGACACACGGAAATTCCAGATCCCCGCCGTAGGCTGATACACTCGGAACAGTACCAGCTGCTCCCCGGTGTTGGCCTCCACCAGCACACTCTGTATGGTGATCACCGTTCGCTCATAGATAAAGCGATGGGTGCTCTCCCCCTCCACGCCCAGACGGATGGGAGGAATGGTCTCGCCTCCCGGGGAGCGGATGGCGATGTTGAACAAATCCGGCACGCTGCCCCAGAACTCCATGATAAAACCGTTCACTCCCTCTGCCACCCGCACTTCCACGTCCCGGTAGCTGTCAATCCGTCCCAGATCCGTGGGAATCTGGCCGAAAAAGTGATGGGCCGCATTGCCCTCGTTGCCGCCCGCCACCACCATGACCCGGCTTCGATAGCCTCCCATGCAGCTGAGATACCTGGACAAAAAGCTGTTTCCGTTATGATCCCCCATGTTGGTTCCCACCCCCAGGCAGATCACCACCGGCCTTTTAAAAGTTTCGGCAAAGGAATCCGCATACCGAATGGCCAGCATAACATCCGCCTCTGTATAGGCCGGAACATCTGCCGGCAGGAAATAATACTGCCTCAGATAAGGCTTGCATTGTTTCAACTTGATCACCAGAATATCCGCCTGGGGAGCCGCTCCCAGATAGGTGGTCCCATTGTCCAGGCTGCTGCCCGCCGCCACTCCCGCCAGAGCGCTGCCATGCCCCAGTTCATCCCGGCTGGGAACGATGCTGAAGGGATCTTCCGCCTGCAGCGCCTCATTGATCTGCTCCCGGGTATAGACGGTGCCGAAGTTCAGTTCCTGGGGAGATTCTCCGTCCTGAATGGTCTGATCCCAGATGGCCAAAATTCTGGTACTGCCGTCCTCATTTCGGAAAGCCGGAGATGTATAGTCCACACCCGTGTCAATACAGCAGAAAATGCAGCCCTTTCCGGTCAGATTGAGGGGATCTCTCTGCACGGATAAAATCCCGCTGGATATCAGAGGCGTAGGATCGAAAGGCTCCTGCGAGGCGAGACGATTCACACCCATGGATTGCTCTTCAGCAAATTGCGCGGCGCGTATTTCTCCCGCTTTCCCCTGTTTTCCCCCCCTGTCGGGTCTTGTGATATCCAATTCCATCAGCCCATAAACCTTGGGGGTAAAGCGGTATTGGTACGGCCCTCTCCAACGATTTTGCGCTGTTGACAGCTTATCGTATATCACTGAGTAACCATCACCCAGAGGAATGTAACAGATATCCGATCCTTCCGTCAGCAAAATGTCCACCGGGAAGTCCACCACAATATCCACGTAATCATCCGACAAAATCTTATCCCTGCAATCCATATAGGTCTCCATCTTCATTGCAATTCCTTATGGATACTCTATGCAGCCTTCGGATAAATGTTCTGCTTCCGCAGCATATAGCTGCCGGTTTCTGTATGGATCAAAGGGGCAGATCCCTGTAGACAGAACACCCCGGCTGAATATCCCGCCGGGGTGTTCTGCTTTCTCTTCAGTTCTGTGCGTATTCCTTCAAAGTATCGCTGCTCTCCAACAGCAAATTGCTGCGGATGTCGATAACCGGACCTCCGTTGCCCTCGATGTACTCCCGGGTGATTGTAACCCGGCCGATATTGTCGTCCTTGGGAATCTCATACATGATGTCCAGCATGAACTCCTCAATAATAGAACGCAGAGCCCTGGCCCCGGTGTCCCGCTTCATGGCCTTCTCCGCAATGGCTTCCAACGCCTCATCATTGAACTCCAGCTTCACCTCGTCCAGTTCCAGAAGTTTCTGATACTGCTTTAAGATAGCGTTGCGGGGCTCTTTGAGAATCTTGACCATCATCTCCTGGGTCAGCCCTTCCAGGGTATATATCACCGGCAGTCTGCCTATAAATTCCGGGATCATACCGAATTTCCGCAGATCCTCCACCGTCACATGGGACAGTATGTTCTTCTCTTTGTCGAAGGCATCCTTCAGCATGGCGTTAAACCCGATGGAGGCGGTCTTGGTCAGCCTTTCTTTGATGATGTCTTCCAAATCGGGAAAAGCACCTCCGCAGATGAACAGGATGTTCCGGGTATTCACTGTCGCCAGGGGAACCATGGCATTTTTGCTGTTAGCCCCCACCGGGACCTCCACGTCGGCCCCCTCCAGAAGTTTCAGCATGCCCTGCTGTACGCTCTCCCCGCTCACATCCCGGGAGGTGGTGTTCTTTTTCTTGGCGATTTTATCGATCTCGTCTATGAACACAATGCCCCGTTCCGCCTTCTCCACATCGTTGTCCGCCGCCGCCAGCAGCTTGGAGACCACGCTCTCGATATCGTCTCCGATGTATCCCGCCTCCGTAAGGGAGGTGGCGTCCGCTATGGCCAGAGGTACATCCAAAAGCCTGGCCAGCGTCTTGACCAGATAGGTCTTACCGCAGCCGGTGGGGCCGATCATCAGCATATTGGACTTCTCGATCTCGATATCGTCCATGGTGCCCGTGGCCACTCTCTTGTAATGATTGTATACCGCCACGGAAATTACTTTTTTGGCATGCTCCTGTCCCACCACATACTCGTCCAGGCTGGCTTTGATCTTGTGAGGCGCAGGAATATCCTTGATGTTCAGGACGGGTTGGACATTCTCTTTTTTCTTTTTCTTCTTTATCTTCTGTTTGTTGGGAATACCGCCCTCCCCCTGCAGGTCAGCGATGTTTACGAAGCGAATGTTCGGCATGCCGCCCTTCAGCATGTTGTCCATATCCTTCTGAAACTGTGGATCGGTGAGCATCCCCTGATAATCAAACTGGCTTACCGCATCCATGGTCTTGTGCATACAATCGTCACAGACGCAGATGCTGTTGGGCAGTTTGAACATCTTTCCCGCCTTGCTCTCCGGCCTGCGGCAGACAAAGCACACATCCTCATAGTCGGCGTTTTTGTCCGAGCCGCCGTCCTTGCCGGTATCCCCGCCAGTTTTTTCGGTCTCCTCCAATTCTTCCAGTTCCTCCAATTCCTCATCCTGCTGGTATTTATCTGTCATTTCCCCATCTCCATTCTTTCCGATCTGCTTTTCCGCCGCGCCATACCCCAGCGCCCGGCCAGGTATACCGCCGACTGCGCTTTCCGAGGCTGTCATATAATAAACCCGGAAAACGTTCTTCCGGGTTTATTATAACGAATATTCTATTCGGACACAAGTAAACTTTTTATAAAGGAAAAAGTTTACTTGCTTCTTCGGTCTATGGCCTGTTTCCCAGGGTCAATTCCAACTGCATATCCTGATAGCTTCCGTTCAGCAGGCGCTTCACCACCACCGTCACCTTGGAATCAGGTCCATAGTATTGCATCACTTCCTGCAAATCTTCATAAGAAAGGATCTTCTCACCCTCAAAGCGGGTAATGATATCTCCGCTCAAGATGCCTCCGGCCTCTGCAGAGGAGCCTTCCTCCACGCCCGTCACCAGTATGCCCTCCGGCACGCCATAAAGATAGGCAAATTCTTCCGTAACAGTCTGCAGACTGATACCCATATAACCGGTCTCGCCCTCCGCCACCTTAAAGCGGGTTTCTTTGGTCATCAAATTCTCAATAATGGGCCGTGCTGCGGAAATGGGGATCGCAAAACCAATACCGTCCACCAACTCACCGCCGATTTTGCTGGAATTAATACCCACCACTTCACCGTTAATATTGACCAACGCGCCGCCGGAATTGCCGGGGTTGATGGCTGCATCCGTCTGGATAAAGCTGCCGGTGGAGCCGTCACTGAAAGTCACATTGCGGTTCAGCGCACTGACCCAGCCGCCGGAAACAGACTGCCCATAGCCCAGCGCGTTGCCGATGGCCACCACCTGCTCCCCCAGCCGCAGGGACTCGCTGTCTCCCATACGGGCCACTTTAATGGCATTCCTGGTGGTCTCATCCAGCCGGTCCATGGGAATGGCGATCACCGCCAGATCCATATCCGCGTCACTGCCCTTAATCTGGGCCTCCGCAGTGCTTCCGTTGATAAAGGTCACGGTCAGTTTGCTGGCACCGTCTACCACATGATGGTTGGTCACCAGAACCAGTTCCGTATCACTCTGGGCCACGATGATGCCGGAGCCGCTTCCTTGTTTGTCCTCCGAATAGATACGTCCCCAGAAATTGGCGGTCTCTGTATAATCTTTCACAATGGAAACCATGGCAGGCATCACATCCTCCACCATATCGGACACATCCGAACTGATGACCCGGGTATCACCTGTGGTAGTCAGCTTCACATCACTGGTGGGGGAGGCAGTGGGGATCGCGGCATTGCCCTGGACATTCCCTATCTCCCGGGAATCGGAATCCATGCCGCTGACCTGCTGTACGGCGTAAAAGCCCAGCCCTCCGAACAATCCGAAGCAAAGTCCCAGGCAGGCACAAAGCAGCAGCTTCCTGGCGAATCCGCCGGAATGTTTCTTTTTCCCGGGCTCCGGGGGCATGTTGCCGCCATTCCCCGATCCTGTCTGATAACTCTGGTAAACACCGGTTGTATGATCACCGGTATGGCTGCCGGAATAAATTTCATTTTCGTACATAACAATTTCCTCCTGACTTTCTATTTCTGAGCCCCCCAGAGGGCTCTTCTGCTCTTATGTCACTAAGTATATCCGGCATTTGTGATCAAATTGTGATAAAACTATTAATCTCCTGTGAAAACAAATTTTTTATTTAATCATATATCTTATTCCACTGTAACCGATTTTGCCAGATTCCTGGGCTTATCCACATCGCAGCCCCTGCCCACGGCCACATAATAGCCGAAAAGCTGTAAAGGAATAATCGCCAGCGAATTGGCAAAATAAGGATTGGTCTCCGGCAGATAGAGACAATAGTCGCTGGCCTTTTCCATGGCCTTGTTCTCCTCGTTGGTAACTGCCATGACGAAGGCGCCTCTGGCTTTGACCTCCACAATATTGCTGATGGTTTTCTGGTACAGCCTGGGCTGGGTGGATACCGCCACCACCAGAGTACCGTCCTCAATTAGGGAAATGGTACCATGTTTTAACTCTCCTGCCGCATAAGCCTCCGAATGTACATAGGAAATCTCCTTCAGCTTCAGAGAACCCTCCAGAGAAATGGCATAGTCAATCCCCCTGCCCATAAAGAAAATATCCCTGGCCCCCACATAGCGGTTGGCAAAACGCTGTATCTTCTCCTTCTGTCCCAGCAGCAGCTCAATCTGATGAGGAAGCCTGCGCAGATCCCGGATCAATCCCGCCACCGTATCCCTATCTATGACGCCCCGTGCCACGCCGCATTTGATGGCCAGCATATACAGGGCTACCAACTGGGCGCTGTAAGCCTTGGTTGTGGCCACGGCGATCTCCGGACCCGCCCAAGTATACAGGCAGGCATCTGCCTCCCGGGCAATGGAACTGCCCACCACATTCACGATGCCCAGCACTCTGTATCCCATGGCCTGGGCCTCCCGCAGGGCCGCCAGTGTATCCGCCGTTTCACCGGACTGGCTGATCACGATCACCAGACTTCCCTCCCCCAGCAAGGGATCCCTGTATCGGAATTCGCTGGCCAGATCCACTTCCACCGGGATCCTGGCCAGCCCCTCGATTACGTATTTTCCCGTGACCCCTGCATGGTAAGCGGAACCGCAGGCCACGATATGGATTCTCTTCACTGCCGCCAGTTCCTCATCCGTCATATGCAATTCGTCAATCACCACCTGGTCGTCTCGAATCCGGGGCGATATGGTGTCTGTGACAGTCTTGGGCTGCTCATACATCTCCTTTAACATGAAATGCTCATATCCGGCTTTTTCCGCGGCATTGGCATCCCAGTCAATGGTGACTGGCTCCTTGGTAATCTCCTCCTCATCCACGGAGAAAAATCGCATGCCGTCCCTGCTCAGTTTTACAACCTCCTGATTGTCCACATAATATACCTTGCGGGTGTATTTCAGTATGGCAGGCACATCGGAGGCAATAAAGCAGCCGTCAGCAGAAGCTCCGGCAATCAGCGGACTGTCCTTACGCACGGCATAAATTTCCTCCGGATGGTCCGCAAACAGAATGCCCAGGGCATAGGATCCCTCCACCCGGTGCAGTACCTTGGTGATGGTCTCCAACGGATTTCCCTTATAATAGTAATCCAGCAGATGTGCCAGAACCTCCGTATCCGTCTCCGACACAAAGGTATATCCCCTGTCCGCCAGCTTCTTTTTCAGGGGAATATAATTTTCAATAATGCCGTTGTGTACCACGGCGATGGTTTCCGCCGTATTCAAATGAGGATGGGAGTTGGTGTCGCTGGGCGCGCCATGGGTAGCCCAGCGGGTGTGCCCGATGCCCATGCATCCCTTCATGGTCTCCCCGCCGTGGGTCAGGTTCTCCAGTACCTTCAGCCGTCCCACCGCCTTGCGCGTCTGAATATGCTCCCCGTCGAAAACAGCCATGCCCGCCGAGTCATACCCTCTGTATTCCAGTTTGGACAAGCCGTCCAGAATAATGGGGGCTGCCTGCCTGGTGCCAATATATCCTACAATTCCGCACATATTTTCTCCCTTCTATTTAAGTTCCGCATATCCCCTACAAGCACGCACTTCCTTTGATCTATATTGGGCC
>OFFG01001436.1_pt1 | contig 14152 bp, 10 predicted proteins | sample 1521331 | NCBI WGS metagenome assembly OFFG01 (sample SAMEA3504129, study PRJEB24116) | mouse gut metagenome | biome: mouse gut; feature: mouse-associated habitat; material: faeces | place: Denmark | collected 2011 | reverse complement strand
ATTGAATGTGCAGTTGTCAAAGTTCAAAGCAAATGAGTTTCACTGATTCAGGTAAATATACTTAAATCTTGAACCTTCGCAAGACTAGGATACGCTTTCATCAACCACATTATAATAACTTGAACTTCTTTATTTGCTCCAAATTCTATTACTCTATCTGAAAACTTTTTGCTATCTAAAGTATCTATGTATTTATCTACAAGTAATGCGATTTCATGAAATCCTTTTAAATTTAAAGTATTTTCGATTATTCCATTTATAAAACCTCCTGTCAAATCATTGATATAGTGTTTAATTAAATGCATACTTTGAAAAATAATTGTATCATATTCATCCATCATTGGAATTCCATTCTCTATTTTTCTACGCGACAGAATATAATCTGTAAGCTGACAATTAGTACGAAACATCCACAACGAAACAATGTCAACATGGACTTCTATTGTAATTTCAACAGAATTTATTAGGCTTTTATAAAAAGGATAAAAATGTAACTCACGGCTCACCTGTTGTAAAAAAAAATCTACTGACTCCTTGTCCGTTTCATTTTCTGACTTATACCCTAACATTTCTAGTATCTTTATTGCTATAAACAAATTTTTAGAACTAACCAAAATATCAATATCGCCAAACATACGATTATATGGTTTGGAATAAAGCCTCTGAGCCAATGATACTCCTTTTAAAACAACAAAAGGAATATTCTCCTCTGCAAAAAAATGCTTAATATTTTTCAATTCATTAATAATCAACATGTATCTTAATTTAAGTAACTTTTCATATTGAATATTACTTTTTAACTCAGAAAATAAAAATGTCAATCCAGTTTTATATAACTTATCATTCACCAATCTTTTATCTTGTAGATTATCCAAAAGAAATTTATATAAATCCTCACTTACTTTATTTAACGACATTTTATATTTCCCTCCACTCAATGTAACTTGCTGTGTTAACCTTTCTTCTGAGCACCATCAACATGATTTGGTTGCGCTGCAATCAACTATGTAGGTGTAATTATTTTTTACTGACAAACACAATATTGGATAAATCTTAGATCACGCCATACTAAGTTTGTTTGACTGTATTAGTTTAACATATGACTTTTCTTACTACAATAGACAGAACTGTCAAAAGAGCTCTCGTTTTTTTTCGACAATTCTGTCCCTTGTAAAAATCCTTATATTTTGTATACTATTTTATAAATTACCAGGTTTAAAAATGAAAGGAGAATTTAATGATGAAAAAGAAAATTTGCTCTAAAAAAATCCTGACGGTTATGGTATTTGCGCTACTCTGTCTGCCTGCATTCTCTGGAAGCCTACTATCTAACAGTTTTATTTCAAATTTAAATACAGCAGGCTCAGAAATCGCTATAGCCGTCGACACAGAACCGGAAATTCAGCCCTTGAACAATAAAGAAAGCGAGTCTGTCATATTGAAATAATCATTAATATTTTTATTAATACCCCCCTTTCAGTAAAAATGTTCCATGCTTTTACCAAAAGGGGGAGTTATATAACTTTGGAAAAATGCTTTCAAGCCTTGCTGTTACAGTGCATTGTTATCTCTTCTATCATCTATCCTTTTTAGCCCGCCACATCTCTTTATAAAAATTCTCGGAATACTCTTCCATAAACAATTCGCTATAAGTAATGCAATGCATCAAATCTTCTTCTGAATCGCGCTGACTCTGATACGGAATACCTTCTTTCGTTCGTTGTTCATAATTCCACATGAGATTATAGATTTCTCCATCAATGCCCCATGCACGGCGCTGATACAGATTTGCCACTATGATTTTCCGGCTGATTTCATCCGAACGATTATATTCTCCCATATTCCCCCACTGGCTTGCAATACTTCCCATAATAATCTCATATCTGTTGTTAAAACAGGCAATTCCCCCATTCTTCTCACGGGCTTCATACTGCTCCTCCAGCACAGCAATCTGCCTCATCTTCTCCTCATCCTTCTCTTTATTCCAGATCATAATGCTATGTAAACATCCGATTTCCTCATTTGTCAGATACTTCTCACCTGGCTGCATGGCAGCCTCATACGGCAGAGTACAAGCCAGTGCTTCTCTCATCTGCTCAATTCCCTGTTCCTCATTTATACTTTTTTTGTACAGACTGTTTATCGCTCGGCACCGCAGCCACACCTGCCGGTTTGGCGAAATTTCCAATGATATCCGTTCTTTCAACTGCTCCATCAGCCTGTCAGCCTGTTCGTTTTCCCGCTCACGAATCATCCTCCGCAGTTTCTCCATCATTTCCACTGTCTCCGGATCATCCGTAACCAATTCTGTTCTGCAGAATTCAGATGCCAAATTCAGCCGTTCCATCAGTGCCCTTACCACCACTTTCTGAGCCTTTGTTTCCCCTTTTTCAAGACGTCCCAGAGTTTTTTCCGAGCAAATATTCTCACAGAGGTTTTTCCTGGTAAGTCCCAGCATTTTCCTGCGCACCTTAATTATTTTATTGATACAGTAAACTTCTTTCTCCTCATACAGCCAGCAAAAATCCCTGGTTTCCTTTGGAACTCCAAACTCTCCATACACCTCTTCCAACACCCCGGCCCATTTCCGGATCTCCAGAAGCTGATTTTCCAACGCTTCCGCCTTTTTGTCTGCCCCCACAACCCTCTGTCCGGCTGCCCTTTCCTGTAACAGTGTCTCCAACAACCGCAGTAGCTCCCACAGATAATAAAGCCTTCCTGCCTTCCTCAATCTTTCCACCGCTTTTTCACACCAGGTAATGGCTTGCGCCCTCTCCGTCACTCCCCAGTCACCCTTAACCAGCAGTCCGTCCCGGCATAGATAATATACCGCCTTAGGATATACCTTTGCTAGGCTTACCTGGTCAAATTCCATTTCATCCATCCTGCACAGTAATTCCTGATAACGCTCCTCCCTGTCTGGCAGTCTGCAGTAATGAATATACTCCAACAGCAGGTTTAATTCCTGAACTGAATATACTTTTCCCTTCACACTCCCAGCTACCCCTCCTGTCAGCTCCAAAGCTTCAAGAAATATTTTGCCCAATCTCTGTTCCTCGGCCTCACCTTTGATCCGCAGGATCTGCGCCTCCATACTCAGACAGAACTGCCGCTCCAGTCTTCGTTCCACTTCATTTTTTGCCCCGTCCTCGTATTTTTTCCGATACTCTCCCAGACTCCTGTAAGCATCTTGCACCTTCTCTCTGGACACTGCATACAACAAATTCTGACGCATTTTCCACTGAATATATTCTTCTTCAAAAACAAAGTGATCATAGTCATCGGGCGAAATTCCCAGGCGGTGCAGAAGTCTGTCACGTAAGGCTTTACCAACACTGCGTTTTCCATTTTCAATCAGCGCCAGTTCACTGAAAGAACACAATCCTTCCGACAACTGCTCCAGGTTTATCCCCTTCTTTCTCCGCTGTTCATTCAAAAATATCCCAAAACTTTCTGCCCCATCATTGTAATTTTTTTTCATAAGTATCCTCTTCTTCCACCTTTGACCCTTTTGATTCAAAATTTTAGCCTTTGAACATATACAATCACATCTGCCAATCTTTCTTTCGTCAAAATACATTATACCACAACTCTACATTCTTTGTCAGTATTTATTTTTCACAGATTGCAATAAACCATTGCATACGCCTGTTCTTCTTATTACATACTATTATACTCCACCAAATAACCACAGGTTTCACCTGGCTAAAGTTTTATGTGCGTTGTCGCCGTCATTTATCGTAACCCGCTACGATTCCTTCCTCCGCCTTGCAGACCGAAAATTTATTCTTCGCGAAACATAGTGGAGCACACTTACTGTTCTATTTTTTAAGCCACCTGGAGGGACCCATATTATATACGATACTCCACTCCACAAATCAAAGGATACATACATGATAATGAAAGTAATGAAAGAATCTCCTGCCAAGTCATAATAATATGTACAATTTATAACTATGTTTAGAAGGAACAGGAACAAGTACATTATTTCACTTATGGCACGGAGAATTATACTCATATCAGGGAAGGAAAATTGCAAAATATAGAGATGATCAATAGAATACTTATGACTTATGGCCAAATTGACAATGAAGCGCATCAGAAAACTATGCTTCCTGAATCTTCCTCCAGAAAGTCTCATCAAAATACTCAATAAGAAATAATGGTACCGAGTTTAGTATGCCAATTGCGTGATTTTCCTCTGGGCCACCAACTGTTTCTTTGTAAATACTGCATTCTTGCAATGGCAAATAAAATGTCGCCCCAACTCTGTTTCGTTATTAAATGTTGTTAGCATTTCCTTTAATGCATCTAAATTCCCCATACTCTTAGGTATATTATTATGATGACCATCATAGTCAAAAAAGAGGTACACTTCCGCAAATTCTGCTACCCTAATTCCTTTTAATCTGTCTGCTACCTTACAGTTCATCTCTTTCAAGACACTGATCACATCTGTATTAAAGTCATCTTCTCGCAGCTTTGTCCACAACATATACAAATTGCCTGCTCTTTCTTTTGTCTGTTCTTAATCACAAAATGCCCCCGCTTTGTACATTTTCTGTAAATTATGAGCTTCCCTCAAAGCTTTCTCCGTCAGCTGTGAAAAAGGTTTGATTTTATTATCTTCCAGCTTAAAAATACAATCTGGCCGTAGTAAGCCATTCGATATCAAGTCTGTATTATGAGATGTAATAACCGCCTGCACACCAGGAATCTGAATAATCTTTCTGACAACTGCTTCCGCCAGTTCGGTATGATAAAAAGCGTCAAATTCATCCACATATAGAAAGGAACACTTCTCCAACTGCATATACCAATAGAAAAAAAGATAACAGACCTGGTTCCACTCGACACTAAGGAAGCCAGTGGAACCTCTTTCTCGCCAAGCCTGCAATAAACATTTTTACCTTCCCCGTTATCCTTTATCAAAAGCTGATACTCAATTCCCAAGTCTCTTAAGAATTCCTGTAGTTCTTCCACAGACCTGTCCCTGCCAGCAATTGACTCGAGCAGATCACCTTTTTCATTAGAAAAACCCACATATTTGTTTCCTTTCGTGCTGCTGAACCACAGCATCTGGTTTACAAACTGCATAAATTGGTAGAACACATTACAGACAGCATCTTCTTTATCCAGGATAGTGTTGGCATATACATACTTTACCAATGAAATACTCCTGTCCCATTTTTCCAGATCCAGATTCTCTGTTCCTTTTAGAGATACCTTTGCTCCAGAAAAATCGTTTTCCAATACCTTCTTTTCATTGACAAATATACGTTCCGCCAATATCACATTGGAGCTCAGCCTTTCATAAGAATATTTCAGTACCGATTCCCCAAACCGGAACGTATACTTGAACTCTACAATCGAATCGGCATTATACAAATTGGAATAGATCTTAATCTCTTTTCTGTTTTTATCAGTCAAGCTCCTGATTATATCAAAAATAGCATACCCAAGATTCGTCTTTCCACTGGCATTTTCCCCTACGATCAGACAATCTTTTATTATTCCGTCTTTTACCAGCTCAACATTAAAATCATAGTCCTGTTCTGTCACAAAAAAACCAACTCATCCCGAAAGTTCTTATAATTTCGTACTCTGAACTCCTGAAGCATATCTTTTTCAGCCCCCTTGTTTTCCACTCCTGTCTGCAACAGTAATCATGCTTAGTATAACATATCAATGCACAAATAGCCACAAAAGCCAAACAAAATTATTCTATTGCTCTCACAAAAACAGTGCGCGGAATATCAAGGTGAGACCTTCGGCAAGCCGCACCCTATCATGCGGCTTACCGAAACCAGAGCTCACCGGGGAGACCATGGAGCTGCCGAACAAAACCCCCGGCTTGCAATTCCGGCCATCCCCAGGCCGTCCCATGCAACACACTCAGATAATTATGCAGACCATTCCTCCATTGCTGTCATTCACAATCTTCTGCATTGTATCCTGCAGCTTCAGCTGGCTCTCCTCTCCGATCACCGCCACCTTGGCCGTGATCCCATCATTCACCAGCTGCTCCACCGTCTTCCCAAAAATATTCGTCTCCCAAATCCCCTTCTCCATATCCGCCTGATTAATAAAATGAATCAAATCATTGGCCTGCTCCTGAGTGCCCACAATGGGTGCAATCTCCGTCTCGATATTCGCCCGGATCATATGGATCGAAGGGCTGGAAGCTCTGATCTTCACCCCAAACTTATTGCCATGCTTGATCAGCTCCGGCTTCTCCAGCACAATCTCATCCTTGTCAGGCGTCACCACCCCGTACCCCTTGATCCGCACCATATTCACCGCATCCAAAACCTTGGCATACTCATGTTTCATCACCGCGAAGTCCTTCAGCCTGCTGATCAACTGATACTCATCCGTAATGGTCTCTCCCACCATCTCCGTCAACATCTCATAGTAGTAAGCCTCCTCCACATCCAGCATAATGCGGATCACCCCGTCCGACAGACTCACCGTATCCGTTTTACAGCGCTTTATGTAATCACTTGCCATCTCCACCGGCTTTTTCAGAACATCTCTTATGGTTCCATAGTCCTTCATCAGCCCCTTTACCTGGCCCACGATATCCTGCTTCATGCGGTTGTCACCCGGAAGCATTTCCACCCACTTGGGCATGTAGAACTCCATGGAGGAAATGGGGAACTCGTACAGCACATTCTCCAGCAGCATATGTATGTCATCCTTTTTCAGCTGCTCACAGTTCACCGTCACCGCAGCCACACCATACTTGTCGGAGATCTCCCCTGCCACCCGCTTTGCCTCTTCCGAGTAAGGCTTCTGGCTGTTGACCAGAACCAGGAAAGGCTTCCGCAGCTTCTTCAACGCCAGGATAGTCTTCTCCTCCGCCTCCAGATAGCTGCTCCTGGGAATCTCTCCAAAACTCCCGTCGGTAGTGACCACCAGACCAATGGTGGAATGATCGTTCATGACCTTATCCGTCCCGATTTCCGCAGCCTGGGTAAAAGGAATCTCATAGTCGAACCAGGGCGTCTTCACCATCCGCTCCACATCCTCCTCCATATGCCCCGCTGCTCCTTCCACCATATAGCCCACACAGTCAATAAGCCGCACCGACACCGGCACATCCCCGCTGAGCACCACATCCGCAGCCTCATTGGGAATAAATTTCGGCTCCGTTGTGGTAATGGTTCTGCCCCCCGCACTCTGAGGCAGTTCATCCTGAGCCCTGCTCCTCTCATGCTCATCCTCCATGTAGGGCAGCACCATTTCCTCCATAAAACGCTTGATAAAAGTGGACTTGCCCGTGCGCACAGGCCCAAGCACCCCTATGTAAATCTCCCCGCCTGTGCGGTTCTTAATATCATTGTACAGCTCATTGGTGTTTATGGCATAATTTTCCATGAAAAAAACCTCCCGCATATACTGGTATATGTATATGTGAAAGGTTCTCCCTGCATGCCTGCGGCGTGCAAAAATCTTCCGTTTTCTCTTCTGCATCTGTAAACAGGCTATGTTCACCGATCCCTTCTTCTCCGAAGCAAAGGTAGTCACCCTCATCTCGTGTTCAGGAAATCGTATGTATATACCATAGTACCATCAGCATTCACATAGTTCACGCGAACGCACTGAAGCTTTACACCTGTGGCCTCCTCGCATGTTGTGAATATGGAAGCAATAGTAGAAGAAATACTGTTGAGCGCATCGGGGAAATATATCTCCAGCCTTTCCTGAGCCAGGTCGTTCAGCTCAATCTGCTTTACATAAATGCAGTTAATAACAAGTATATCATCTCCTTCGATGGCAAATTCAGCCCGCATGCCGGTAAAAGCGGAAGCGGCATTGATGGTGTCCTCTGCTGATGTTAGTCTGTCGCTCTCCACCCACCTGGCCAAAGCATTCACAAAAGCGGCCTTGGAAACATCTTCTGACAATATCGCGTCTCCATTCACCGCCCACTCATTCAGGACAGACCTTCCATTGCATCCGGATAATATAAATATCAAAACCACCACTAAATGCAGCAATCCCTTCTTCAATACGTTTCCTCCTCGCAGGCCCCCTTTGACTTCCCGGCCCCAGGGCTGTTCGCTTGATCTTCCATTTATATCAAAACATCCCACAGCGAAACCGAAATCTCACTGTGGGACATTTCTCATCAAACTTTAGCAGGGTTTGAAAAATTTAGGCTTACTGCACATCTCCGATGTACTTATCGCCCTTCTTGTACTCCATAACCTTATTTGTTACCACTCTATCCATACGAAGATTACAGGTATCGCAAGCTCCATCTCCATTGCCATCAACACAAGCATCATCCGTAGTTAACTGAGTCGCTGTCTCAATCACCTTGCAATCTTTGCAATATTCGATGGTCCATACATTGTGTGTAAGTGCCTGATCATTGGTGATATAGGAATCTGCATAAACTGTTCTCTGCACTAATGCATGAGGTATAATAGGAATGATATTGTATTCTTTCTCTCCACATACGTCACAATGACCCATGCTTGTACCCACTTTAGTACATGTAGCCGCTTCTATAACATTAGGGAAACCACCCACCTTATGATTCAATGCAGGAAGCTTCTTTACATCGTCATAAGAGATGCCACAGTTTTTACATGTGTTAGTTGTTGTCTCGGTACCGCGACCAGCTTCTGTACAATCCTTGGAAGCTACCGTCTTTACATTGGTTACAACGTAATCATGCACAAGCTGATCCAGCTCTTCTGTTATCTGCTTGCCACAATTTGTACAAGTATACTTCATCAATCCCTTAGAAGTGCAGGTGGGATGTACTACGTACAAGTTCTCATCAGCCTCAGCAGGACTGTGACCATAACCCAGCTTCTCTCTCCAAACATGATCACATGTCAGCTTAACACCATTAACCACTTTCTGCTCGGTGCCAATCCAATTGCCATTCGCATCGTACTTATTTACCATTACGGGTTTATCGCATTTCCACTCAACATACCCCTCTTCGGTACAGGTAGCATGTAACGTACTCAGCAGAGTGCCTTTTGTATGCTCATGTGAATCAACGACCTCTTCGGTTGTGGGAGGAACAGGAGTCGGATCAGCAGGTGCCGGCGTTGTATTGTTAGTATTGCCATTGTCTCCAGAATTGTTGGAATTTCCAGAGTTATCAGAACTTCCGGAATTACTGGAGCTGCTCTCTACTTTGTTTTCCTTCTTTTCAATCTTACCGCCAGGCCTGTTCTCATTGATACCAGCAGTCACATACTGATAAGCAAGAGCTGCATAGTCCTCACCAAAAGCCGCCTTCAGATCCGCATTCTTGTTTGCATAATCAACCAGGTCAAACAGGACACCTGTCATACGCCCCTCTTTAACGCCCGTTGTAAGATAGTGATTTACATAAGCGTCCCAGTCATCGCCAAAAGCAGCATCCAGATCTGCATATGCCTTGCGATATTCTGCAACGTCAAGAATAGGATTCATGATGCGTCCTTCCTTAGCGCCGCTTGTCAGGAAATGCGCTATATATGCATCTTTATCCTCTCCATAAGCCTCTTTCAAGTCATTGTACTTATTGGCATAGTAGTCGGTGCTAAGCAAATCCTTCACCCCTGCGGCAGATACACCGAACACGCTGCCTGCCAGCAACGCTGCCGCAAGTGAAACTGTCAAAAATTTCTTTTTCATTCTTATCCTTTTCTCTCCTTCTTTCATGAAACTGCAAACTGTTAGAGTGGTCCTATGTCACGTCCCCTGCTAGATACGCTTGACATGCACTTATATTACCATCCATTGGAAGATTTTGCAAGCATTTTTTACAAAATAACAAAAAAAAAAAACCGGAATCGCTTTTTCAAGACTACATTCAAAATAATATTAATCAATACTTGCAAACTCAAAAATATGTCGTTTTACTTTTATTTGTCTTCTACTACAAACAAATTCTTCTGTTCAAAAAACGCCATGGACTTTCTTCGTCCACAGCGTTTTCCTGTATCTCTGATATAAACTTTCTAAACCGCATACCGTACCTGGCCCGGCCGTACCAAAACCACACACACCTCGCCCAGGCCGACCCAAAGCCACATACCGTCTCACCCCGGCTGTACCAAATTCACATGCTATACCCCGGCCATACCAGCTCAAGTGTAATACCTGGCCTGGGCATCCCACAGCTTCCGATAGAGCCCCTGAGCCTCCAAAAGCTCCTCATGAGTCCCCGTCTCCACGATACTGCCCTCCTGGAACACAAAAATACGATCACAGAAATGACAGCTGGAGAGCCTGTGGGAGATATAGATAGCCCCCTTACTGCTGGTAAACTCATTCATCCTCTGATAGATATCCGCCTCTGCCACAGGATCCAGCGCCGCAGTGGGCTCATCCAGCACCACAAAAGCCGCGTCCTTGTACAGGCACCGGGCAATGGCCACCTTCTGGGACTCCCCGCCGGACAGCTCCACCCCATCCTCGGAAAACCGCTTGAACAGCTGCGTGTCCAATCCGTCCGCCAAAGTGCGCAGCCGCTCTCCAAAACCTGCGTTTTCCAGGGCTTCCTTTACCCGTTCTCCGTCATATTCGCTCTCCGCCGCCACATTTTCTCCCAGTTTAAAGTCAAAGATCTGGTAATCCTGGAATACCGTGGAAAAGAAGGACAGATATTCCTGGTACTGATATTTCCGGATATCCACGCCGTTGAGCAGAATCTCCCCCTCCTGGGGGTCACAGAGTCTGCACAGAAGCTTGATAAAAGTGGTCTTGCCGGAGCCGTTGCGGCCCACAATGGCAATCTTCTCCCCTTTCCGGAACCGGCAGCTCACATTCTGAAGGCTGGGCGCCGCCGCCCCGGGATAGGTAAAGGTGACAGCTCGAAATTCAAACTCGTAGTCCTGCAGCGTCTCCTGGGGCAACGGCAGATCCCCGTCCGCCGTGCGGTTCGGCATATCCAGATATTGAAAAAACGTGTTTATATTCTCAAAATTTTGAAAAAAGTACCGAAAACTGTCGCAGAGCCTGGAAATGCCGTTCCCGATCTGAGCTACCATCCCTGTGTACTTCAGAATGCTTCCCACACCAAAAGCCCCGTAAAGAGCTTTCAGCCCCACAAACAGGTACACCAGCAGATTAAACACTCTGGCGGGAAACTGCTCCAGAATGCGCAGAATGCGGCTGGCCTGGTGGGCCCTTCCGTAGTACCCTGCAAATTCCTCCTGCAGCTTCCCAAGCCTGTCCTGAAACAGTCCTTCCGCCTGGAACATACGAATGTCCTTTCCTCTCTGGTACTGGGTAAAACAGCTCTCCAGCAGGTGGTTCATCTGGTTCATGGGCTTCCCCGCCGCCTCGTCGGCCTCCCTGTAAATCTTCTCTCCCCTGGCGGCGCTCAGAATGCTGCAGGCAATGGAAAAACACATCAGAACCAGAAAGACCGCCACGGCGCTCCAGTGATTCAGAAAAACTGCCATCCCGCCCTCTCCCACTGCCCGGGCCCTGAAAAATTCCACCACCAGGGCGGCGGAGATGGCGATGGTCAGCAGCGCCTGGAAGATATTCAGCAGCTGCCTGCTGAGAGCCATAATCCCCCGGCCGTAGAACCAGTGCGTGATCCTCTCCTTGGTCTCATTGATCTCCGGGTCCGCGCTCAGGGCATAGTCCATCTTCCAGGCCTTCTCCGCCACCGTTCTCACCACATGCTTCATAGCCGTGTACTTCATCACTTCCAGAACCTGGGAGCAAAAGTCAATAAGCCGTTTTCCCAGAAAATTCAGCCCCACCAGGGCCAGGGCCAGGAAAAACAAATGCTCCATATCCCGGCCTGGGTCCGCCAGTTCGGTCAGAATTTCAGCGGAGAGCAGAATGCCTATGTAAGGGTAAGCCGCCTGCATGGCAGCCACCAGCAGAGTCATGGGGAAAATGCCCGGCGCGTCCTTGGCCAGGTATCCCACCGCCCGTTTCAGCATCCCGAAGCTGAAACTTTTCCCGGCCGTCTTCTGAGAACTGTTCTTAGATCTTTCAGGCCGGAGCCATCTCATTCTGTTTCCTGTTGGGCTCATTCCCGCACCTCCTCCCCCTCCAGGCCCGCCTCCTTCTGGGCCTCCATCTTCTGATAGTATCTGGCCTGCAGCCGGAACATCCAGGCATATCTTTTGTCCCTTTCCATCAGTTCCTCATGGGTGCCGGCCTCCGCCACCTGCCCTTCCTCCATCAGCAGTATCCGGTCGCAGAACCGGGTGCTGGCCAGACGGTGGGAGATAAACACGGTGGTTCTGCCCTGAGAAAACTGCCTGTAACGCTCATACAGCTCACTCTCCATCAGAGGATCCAGCGCTGCCGTGGGCTCGTCCAGCACCAGAAGGGGCGCCTCCTTGTACAGGGCCCTGGCAAGCATCAGCTTCTGCAGCTCGCCTCCGGAGAAATCCACCGCCTCCTCCTGGCTTCCCACACCGAACATGGTTCTCAGGCCCTGGGGAAGCTTCTGCATTTTTTCTGCCAGTCCCGCCAGACGCAGGCATTCCTCCATCTTTCCCTTCCGGGACGTTCCCCCCAGGGCCAAATTCTCCTCCAGGGACAGGGGAAAGAGGCCTGCATCCTGGAATACCCCGGAGAAATATTTCAGCCAGCTCTGAGAGCTGTACCGGCGGCGGTCCACTCCGTCCACCAGAATCCTCCCTTCCACCGGCTCATAAAAACCGCAGAGAAGCTTCACAAAAGTAGTCTTTCCCGCCCCGTTTAACCCCACCAGAGCCAGGTTCTCCCCAGGCCTGAGGGTGAGGCTCACATTCTTCAGCACCGGCTCCGAAGCTCCCTGGTAGCTGAAGGTCACATTCTCAAAAGTGACCTCGGGAATGTGTCCCGGCGCCAGTACCAGTTCTTCCCGGGGGTCATTTTCCTCCTTCTTCAATCTCTCCAGAAAACGCCTCTCCTCCCCCACGAAGATACCCTTCTGGTGAAGTCCCCGCATGCCGGAGGCCACGGAGTTGCACCAGGAGGCGAAACCTGTGATAACGCCGAAATAGAACACAAATCCCGCGGCGTCAATCTCTCCCTGACAGACCATATAGATCAGATACAGATAGGCCGCGCCCTCCCAGATCATCTGGGTAAACCCGCCCACGGCGCCCTCCAGATAATAATTTGCCTGCTGCCGTACAGTACACTGGAGCCGCGCTTTCAGCTCCCTGTCAAAGAGCTTCCTGAGCCAGGGGGGCATGTGGTACAGATGCACATCCTTGGAAGCCTCATAGGAACTGGTGCTCCGGGAAAGATAGAACATCTTGTTGTCCAGATCATGCCATTTGTGGTGGTTGGCCGCGTCCCATTTGTTGCAGCGGATCCCCACGGCATAGTTCACCGCCGTCGCTCCTGTCACAAGCAGCAGAATCCACAGGGAGAGCCCTGAGAGCATCCCTGTATAAAGCACCATGCCCACCACCGCCGTGCCCAGGGCCACAAAAGCCTCCATAAACCTGGAGGTATACTCCCCCGTCCACCTGTGTCTGTTGATCAGCTGCCAGAACTCTCCCGGAAAATCTGACCTTTCAATGCAGGAATAGTCCGCCTCCACACACCGGCAGGCAACCTGCAGCCCCTGTTTGAAACATATCCTGTTCTCCAGGATTGTCTTGGTGCCCTCCATCCATATGGAGGCTGTCTGCAGGATCAGAAAACCTCCCCCAAGAAGCCCCAGATGCAGCAGCACCGCTTCCAGACCCTCCCCCCGGGTGATATCCGCCACCAGCACCGAGGGCATGTACACTCCCACCAGGGATATGCTCACCGACAGCACCATCTCCGCCAGGTACAGCCACACAAATCCCGGCGATTCCCCATACAGCTTCTTCAGCCAGTACCACAGATTGTCCCAAGTGCCGTACCGGCCTGCCTCCTCTTTTTTCTTTTCCATATTCTCCTCCTGGCCTCAGACCTTCCGTCTATAAAAAACCGGCCCCCGGAACACTGCCCCTGTCAGGAAGCGCTCCAGGAGCCGGCTCTCACACCGTCACTCTTTGGATCCGAATGTGACCTTGCTGAAGTATTCCAGGATACAGCTCCGCAGCAGCGCCAGAGCCGCGCTCACCGCCGCCTCCCTGACCCTGTTGCGGTTGCCTGAAAACTGATATTTTTTCACGGTGGTCTTTCCCTTTACATGGCAGCCGATATACACCAGCCCCACCGGCTTCTCCTCCGTCCCCCC
>OFFG01001431.1_pt1 | contig 14176 bp, 16 predicted proteins | sample 1521331 | NCBI WGS metagenome assembly OFFG01 (sample SAMEA3504129, study PRJEB24116) | mouse gut metagenome | biome: mouse gut; feature: mouse-associated habitat; material: faeces | place: Denmark | collected 2011 | reverse complement strand
GCGATAAATCCCGACAAAGCAAAAAATCAGTAGGAACTTCCAGTACATCAGCAAGTTTTATTAGCATATCTAAAGGCGGTTCCCGTGTTCCTTGTTCATAGCATTGGTAGCTCCTAAGTGCAAGCCCAACGGCGTCTGAAATTTTTTGTTGAGTCAGCCCCCTAGCCATTCGTGCTTCACGTAATTTTTTTCCAAACATATGAGCCTCCTAAAAAAATTCTTGACTACGTGCAAAGTGTACGCTATAATGCGGAGCAGGACAACGTGCAGATAGCACGTAATCAAGGAGGAGCAATCATGGACAAAAACATGGATTTGTGGAACATTGCAACTGGCATTGAGGATGAAATCGCTCATATGGGGTTTGCCGTGGCGGTGCTCAACGAAGCGGCACACTATTTTGACAGCAAAGACGAGCAAAAGTATCTGCCCTTCCATGCAGACCACATCTCTGATCTGCTCTATGCGGTTTTGACGCTGCTGTATGACAGGGAAGAGAACTTGAAGGCAGCGGCAAATCAGCTGTACGAAAAGTATTCGGAGGAAAAGAAACATGGGTAAACTGATTGATTTGACCGGGCAGAGGTTCGGGAAGCTATGGCCGAAGGTGAAAGCGGTGGGGTTCGCTACTCGGAGACACTGACCGAGCGAACGCTATACTACGCACAGCGGCTGACGGATGGAACCGTCCTGCGTATTTCCATCAGCCAGTTGACGGTGTTTGCCCTGGCGATGGGGATGCTTCAGCCGATTTTGCTGACTGCAATCATAGCGGCCATTCTCTCCGCTCTGCTGGCCCATCGGATGGCGAAAAGCATCGTTGCGCCGCTGAACCGTCTGGACTTGGACAGGCCATTGGAAAACGACGCCTATGAGGAATTATCTCCTCTCCTGGGACGTATCCACCAGCAGCACCGGCAGATCGAGGCACAGCTCCGGGAATTGGGGCGAAAAACCGAGGAATTTGAGCAGATTACAGAAAACATGGGCGAGGGGCTTGTTCTGCTGGATGGGAAAGGTGTCGTTTTAAGCATCAATCCCGCCGCGAGGACAATTTTTCATGCGGACAGTGCCTGCGTTGGACAGGAATTTCTTGTGATAGACCGTGACCATACAATCAATCTTGCTGTTCAGACCGCACTGGAGAGAGGACATAGCGAAGTCCGCGCTGTGCGAAATGACCGGGAGTATCAATTTGACATCAGCCGGATCACAGTGGACGGACTTACAGCGGGAACGGTGCTGCTGGCCTTTGATGTGACAGAACAGGCCGCCGCAGAACGCAGCCGCCGGGAGTTTACCGCCAACGTGTCCCATGAATTGAAAACGCCCCTGCAATCCATCATGGGCAGCGCCGAGCTGTTAGAGAACGGCCTTGTCAAGCAGGAGGATGTTCCGCAGTTTGTCGGCGTTATCCGCACAGAGGCGGCACGGCTGGTAACGCTGGTGGAGGACATCATTCACTTGTCGCAGTTGGACGAGGGGATCGCACCGGCAAAGGAACAGGTAAACCTTCTGGAGCTGGCTCGCAGCGCGGCTTCCACTCTTTGGGAGCGGGCGGAGGAACGGCATATTGACCTGTCTGTTTCAGGTGAAAATCTGATGGTAGACGGAGTGCGGAACTTCCTGTATGAAATGTTCTATAACCTGATCGACAACGCCATAAAATACAACATAGACGGCGGCAAGGTGGAAGTTACTGTTTTAACAGGTGATACTGCCGCAACTGTTTCCGTGAAAGATACCGGGATCGGCATCCCCCCGGAGTATCAGGCGCGAGTATTTGAACGGTTTTTCCGAGTGGATAAAAGCCGCTCCAAGGCTTCCGGTGGCACCGGGCTGGGGCTGTCGATTGTCAAGCATATCGCGCAGTATCATCACGCAGAAATCAAATTGCATAGCGGGAATGGACGCGGGACCATTATTGAGATTTTGTTCGCCATAGGGGAAATGTGAGATTTGTGCCTTCTGCTTAGGGTTTGGCTAACTACACAGAGGACAGCATCTACAAGGTGCTGTCCTCTGCCTTTATGTGGGGTAGTATTGAATAACGCTGGTATCATGGGAAAGGAAACATTGCGTTTTTAGGGTGAAAATATCCTTGACAAATGTCCTCTTGATTCACGATGCTGTTTGAATCGCCAGCCCGGTCATCCTCCTGACTGAGCCTTCCATATAAAACATTGAACTTTTGGCTTGCCATTTTTACCTCCTTTTCCTATGGGGCAAGCCGGTACGGTAACTGACACTATACCGCACCGGCTTGTGAAAGTCTACTGAAATATCAGGCGGGGTGGGATTCTTTTGCCAGCTCTGTGTCGATGAGCGCCAGCAGCTTTTCTGTAGGCGTTGCTGACGGTTCCCCGGCAAAGACAGAGGTGACGTGGAACACCCGGCCTTCGATCAACATCTCCCGGTCCCATGTGGAATCTGTCTGTGCCGTATCGGTGAAGATGGTGTCCACGCTGCCATCTTCCATCCGTTTGACCGTGGCGGCCTCTGGCCGGTATGTCCCCAGCATTCCAGTGCTGATATATTCTTCAAATTCCGTTCTCATAGAAATCCTCCTTCTACATGGTCTGTGTCATGCCGCGATATTCCTCGTGATCATCCTCTGCGTGACCGTGGGCAATTTTCTTCTCCCTCTCTTTCTGGCGGGTCTTGCGATCCGTATGAGTTGGAGCGGTATATGCCGGAGCTACATCCCCAAGGCTTTCAAGATTGTGACCGAGCTGTACCAAAGCACGGCCAATCCCACCAGCACTGCCGGAACCATCAGCCACGCCCAATTGGGGCGCGGGAGGCTGATATGCGGGAGCGAGAAACGCCGCTCTTTCTTCCTCCCAGCCTGTTGGAGCAGTTCCCGAATGGCGGATACATCCTGCGCCAGCGTCTTCAACTGCGGCGGCTGTGCTGGCGGTTTCAGTTGGGCGAGAAGAGAGTTCTGCTCCTTTATAAAATGGTGCAGATCTATGATCCAATCCAACAGGTTCCCCCACTCCTCCTCTGTCAGCCGCCATTCCGGCGGAGGAGTTGTCTGACGCATATTCCGCTGGCGCAGTTCGTCCAGCGATAAAGGTCTCTCTGATTCCAAACTCATTTTCCATATTCTCCTTCAAATATTTTTCGTCATGGAGCCTGTCGTCCCGACACCGCTTTCCGTCAGGTGTGGTGTAGGTGATGTTCTTCCGGGAATCCTGCCAGCGGACGTCGTAGCCCTCGCTCCGCATCAGCAGAATAAACTCGTCCCGGTTTTCAGCGCACCGCATACACTCGTCGATCACATTCATCAGAAGAAACTTCCAGCTCTCCCCCTTGGCTGCAACATGATACTCGGCAGAGGTCATTGCCCCTACCTTTTTCTCTTGCTCCGGCTGGAATACCGGCAGGCCGAACTCCGCACAGACCCAGTCGTTGCGCTGCCGGAGTTCGGACAGTTCCTTCTCGCTGATATGGAGTTTCTTACCATCCTCCAAACTGACGCTGTTGATAATGAAGTGAGAGTGGATGTGGTCACGATCCGTGTGAGTGCAGACCAGCACCTCCCGCCCCTCGAAATACTCCGCCAGCTTCAGCGCGGCGGCATGGGCGGCGGTGGGACTGACCTCCTCACCTTTCGGGAAGGACTGCACCATGTGGTAGAACATTCTGCCATCCTCTTTGTGGTAGAGCAGCTTGGTCTGGAGGAAGTCATCGTAGACGCTCTCCGGGCGGCAGTTGACCCCGCTGACCAACTGCCGGTCGCCCCACCGCGTTTTCTCGTCTCGCTTGACATAGCGCATGGCGGCTCCCATGCCGCCCCGGCTCTGACCTCTGGGATAATTTGTAAAATTGATGATGGCTATTTGCCTCGCCTCCCCTGCTCCTGGAGACCCCGGAGAACGGCGCTGATGTCCGCCAGTTCCCGCGCGGTGCGCTCCAGATCCACAGTGGTGATGCGACCCATGTTCGCCAGGACCGTCAGACGGTTGAGATTGTTGCCGATGGCCCGCTGCTGTTGCAGAACTTCTTTCAGGCCGTCCATCACCACGATCTGCCGCCCCAGGCAGCAACGGATGACGTACTCGCTCTGAGACATCCGGGCCTGCTTTGCGTTCTGCTTGATAGCGGCCAGATTCTCGGATGCAATCCGGATACTGAATGTGGCGTCCTTTTTCACGCTGTCCTCCGTTTCTGAAAGTGGGTGCGGGCTTCCGCCCGCAAAATGTGTTTGGCAGGGCTGGGGCTTCGCCCCATGTCCAGACAAACGCGATGCTTGCCCCATCTAAAGATGGGCGTTTTCCCGTCCCTGTGCCCCCGTCCGTTCTCCTCGAAACCGGCAGCTTCCGGCAGTCTGGCCCACAAAGGCTCAACGTGGCCGATTTCTCCAGTTGTGGACACTTCCCCGCCCCAGTCATTGAACGCCGCACAAACGGCCTCACAGGGCTGGACAGGAGATCGAGCGACAGGCACATTGAGTGCCTGCGCTCGATTAAATTGCGCACAGGGGCTCGATGCCCCTGTGCGCAATCTGGGCATCCGTACCTACAGGGTCGATAGTGCCAACAGTCGGGAGACCGGACGAATCGGCACTTTCGACACTATGCAGTTCAATGATCCGCTTCCCGTTGCTCCGGCGAGTGGTAGCGGCGATGCCGATTTCTCTTAGAGCATCAACGTTTTGCAGGATTTGACGGGCAACTTTCTTCGGCGTAATGCCCGCTGTTCCGACAGGGTCGATCCTGTTTGACAGCTCGGTTGGAGTGCCGGTAAAATCCGGAGTGGATTTCAGAAGTGCAGAGAGAAGAAAAATAATTTTGCTGTCACGCTGCTCACCTTGATCATAGCTGTCTGCAATCATCTCCCAAACATTATCACTGTTACGCTCCAAAGAAATTTCCCGATACTCGATATCCCGGCCAATACAAAACAGCTTTGCTCGGTTACTACTGTGGCTGCTATTAATCAAAGTGAAACTGCTGTCCACCGCACCGCTGATTGCAGTCGTACCGGAGATGCGGTTGAATACATTGTCGGACGGTTCTTTCCTCAGATGATGGACCAGAAGAATGGCGATTTGATGCTCATCAGCAATCTTCTTCAGCACGGAAAGGTCACGGTAGTCGTTGGCATAGGTGCAGTCATAGTTGCTGCAACGGATCATTTGCAAGGTGTCGATGATGACGAGAACTGTGTCCGGATATGTGGAAACGAAGCGATTCAATTGCTCCTCTAGGCCGTGGCCAAGCGTATTGCACTCGGTGCAGAAGTGGACGTTTGCCGGGGCATCATCCGTGATTTCAAAAAGTCTGTTCTGGATACGAAACTGCGAATCCTCCAGGCATAGGTAGAGAGTAGTTCCTTGTTTCACAGGCATCTTCCAGACCGTTTCCCCCTTTGCCACCGTGACGGCAAGCCAAAGTGCCAGCCAGGACTTTCCTGCCTTGGGAGAACCAGCAAGGATGTGCAGCCCCTGAGAAAGCAGCGTGTCCACGACAAAGTTCATTGGCTGCAGCGGCTTGCTCATGAGCGTTTCGCCGCTGATCGTTTGTAATTGTTTCATGAAGCCCTCCTTTTTGTTGTTGACAGAGATATGCGGCTGTGGTAGACTGCTTTTTGATATCCAATTTATTTTTTGGATTTTATCGATGCTGCCATAGTAACATAGTTGCACCTGTTTTGTCAAGACACATTTTAAAAATATTTTTGGATACTTTGTAGGAGGCTTTATGTGGAACTATAAAATGCACTTTCTAGAGGACGGGGAGTTCTTTGAGTACGATACTTTTGGAGGTCAAGGTTCCACTGCTGCGCAGATAGCTCTGCCTTATCTGGAGAGCCTGTTGAGTTTTCTGGAGATGGACTGCGCGGAGTGGGAGCCATTGATCCAGCAGACTTGCGAGGATTTGAAGCAGTTTCTTGCTACAAAAGACGCATACACCGACCAGATGATGCGGGCACTGGGTAAATTGAGCGAGAAGCATGTTTACTTTAAGCTGCTGTATTTGCAGTGGTTCTGGCGCAAAGCCAGCGGAAGCATAGAACCCGGGATGGCAGAAGAAATGCTCCAGCTTCCGGAACAGCTTTCGCTATGCCAGAAACAGGCGCAGAAATTTGTGGAGAATATTTTGGATGTTGATCGGGTTGATAGAGACATACAGAAAAATGTCAGAGCGAACTATGTTTTCGACCAGCCCCGTGATGCGGACCTATTCTGCTTCAAGCCAATCCCGGTTAGCTTCGGGCCGGTGGGCGAGGATGACTGTGGCACAATCCTGTATCCGAATACTATCCGTGACCTGATCGACTTTTCTCTGCGAGATTGCGTTGCAAAAAGTATTCCCGTCCGCCGGTGCAGGAACTGCGGCAGGTATTTTCCTATCATTGGCCGGATCACAGCGGAGTATTGCAGCAGGCCGAAGCCCTCCGGGAAGCTCTGCCGGAATATTGCTCCAGTACAAAGGTGGGCGAAGAACAGCAAGAAGGATCTGGTATTCAGCGAGTACCGCCGGGAGTATAAGCGGCACTTCGCCTGGATCAAGGCTGGGAAGATTTCAGAGGAACAGTTTGCAGCCTGGGCGAAGCAGGCCAAGGCGAAAAAGCACGAGTGCGATGCGGAGGAGATTTCGCTGGATGAGTTCAAGGCGTGGCTGAAGGATGCCTGACTTTTTAGAAAAATCTGTATATCATACAAACATTATCTGCACTGCATGACTACTGTCTTCATCTCCGCCACATACTCCCGCACATACGGCACAGCCTCCCGGCCATACTGTTCCACCAGCCGGACAATAGCGGAACCCACAATGACTCCGTCGGACAGCGCCGCCATTTTCCGGGCCTGCTCCGGCGTGGAGATGCCGAAGCCGATAGCGCAGGGGATGGACGTATTTTCCCGTACCACCCGAATGATGGAAGCCAAATCAGTAGTGATTTCGCTGCGGGTCCCCGTGACGCCCAGGCTGGAAACCACATAAAGGAACCCCTCGGCCTCCCGTGCAATCATGGCGATCCGGTCCGCCGAAGTGGGCGCTACCAGGGAGATAATGTCAATACCGTATGCCCGGCACACCGGGGCAAACTCATCCTTCTCCTCGAAGGGAAGATCAGGGAGGATCAGACCGTCCATGCCGATGTCCCGGCAGACAGAAACAAACCGTTCTGTGCCGTAGGTGAACACCACATTGGCGTAGGTCATGAACACCATGGGCACTGTTATATCCCGGCGCAGGTCACGAACCATGTCAAAAATCTTATCCGTAGTCACTCCTCCCGCTAGGGCTCTCATATTAGCACCCTGAATGACTGGCCCCTCGGCGGTGGGGTCGGAGAAGGGAATGCCCAGCTCAATGAGATCCGCCCCGGCCTCCGCCATGGTCCGCACCAGTGCCGCCGTTGTCTCCAGGTCTGGGTCCCCGCAGGTGACAAACGGAATAAACGCCTTGCCGTTGGCAAAAGCGGAAGCAATGTTACTCATGGAGATCCTCCCCTCTATACCGCGCAATAGCGGCCACGTCCTTATCTCCTCTTCCGGAGATGGTCACGGCGATAATCTGCTCCTTCTCCATGGTGGGCGCCAGCTTTATGGCGTAAGCCACCGCGTGGGCGGACTCAATGGCGGGGATGATCCCCTCCGTCCGGCTGAGATACTCAAAGGCACTCACCGCATCCTCATCCGTGACAGGCACGTACTCCGCCCGACCGGTGTCGTGGAGATATGCGTGTTCTGGGCCAATACCAGGGTAGTCCAGCCCGGCGGAGATGGAGTATACCGGAGCAATCTGCCCAAACTTGTCCTGGCAGAAATAGGACTTCATGCCGTGGAAGATGCCCTCCCGCCCGGTGGCGATGGTGGCGGCGGTTTCAAAGGTGTCCACCCCCCGGCCCGCCGCCTCGCAGCCGATGAGACGCACGGACTTGTCCGGGATGAAGTGGTAGAAGCTGCCTATGGCGTTGGAGCCGCCGCCGACGCAGGCGATCACCGCATCCGGGAGCCGCCCCTCCTTCTCCAGCATCTGGGCCTTCGTCTCCCGGGAGATCACGGATTGGAAGTCCCGGACGATGGTGGGGAAGGGGTGGGGACCCATGACGGAGCCCAGACAGTAGTGGGTGTCATCAATACGACGGGTCCACTCCCGCATGGCCTCGCTGACCGCGTCCTTCAGGGTGGCGGTTCCGGTGGTGACAGGGATAACCTCCGCTCCCAGCAGACGCATCCGGTATACGTTCAGGGCCTGCCGCCGGGTGTCCTCCTCCCCCATGAACACCACGCACGCCATCCCCATGAGGGCGGCAGCGGTGGCGGTGGCCACGCCGTGCTGTCCGGCGCCGGTCTCGGCGATGAGCCGGGTTTTTCCCATCTTTTTCGCCAGCAGCGCCTGGCCCAGTACGTTGTTGATCTTATGGGAGCCGGTGTGGTTCAGATCTTCCCTCTTGAGGTAGATTTTTGCACCACCCAGGTCGCGGGTCATCTTTTCCGCATAGTAGAGGCGGGAGGGACGGCCCGCGTACTCGTTCAGCAGAGCGGTGAGTTCCCTGTTGAAGTCCGGATTGCTTTTATAGAAGTCATAGGCTTTTTCCAGCTCAATCACGGCATTCATCAGCGTCTCCGGGATATACTGCCCACCGTGGATGCCGAAGCGTCCTTTTGACATAGTGCTCAGTCCTTTCGAGCGGCGGCAACCGCCGCCTGGATTTTATCAAAATCTTTCTTTTTCTCCGTCTCCACCCTGCTGGAGATGTCCAGGCCGTAGGGATGAAGAAGTGTGACGGCCTCTGGGATATTTTGCGGCGTCAGTCCGCCCGCCAGCAGCCAGGGCCGCGTTATGCCCTCTGCCAATGACCAGTCGAAGGTTTCCCCGGTGCCATACCCGTTGTCCAGGATAATCAAATCCGCTGTCGAATGGTTCGCTGCCGCTAAATCTTCCGGGGAGCGGACTTTGTATGCCTTCCACACCGGATGTCCCGGCGCGGCGGCGCGGAGGGCGGCGATATAGGCCGCATCCTCCTGGCCGTGGAGCTGGGCGATAGACACCGTGCCGTCATTGAGCAGCGCGACGACTGTATCCACCGGCTGATTCACAAACACGCCCACCGGAACGACGGCATCATCCAGTTCCCGCCGCAGCGACCGCACCTTCTCCGGGGCAAGGCTGCGGTGGCTTTTAGGAAAGTTGATAATGAAGCCGCACCAGTCCGGCTTGACCTGATTGACGTACCGAATGTCCTCGGACCGGTACAGGCCGCAGATCTTGATTTTTGTCATCGCGCCGCCTCCCGCATTTCCCGCAGCAGGGCGGCTTTGTCCTTCGCCCGCATGAGAACCTCGCCCATCAGTACTGCGTCAGCGCCGGCCTTTTTCAGTGCCGCGACATCTTCGGTTGAGGACACCCCGCTCTCCACCACATAGACGCATTCCGGCGGAACCAGCTCCCGCAGGCGGGCGGCATTAGAGAAGTCCACAGAGAAATCCTTCAGATTCCGGTTGTTTACACCAATGATCTTTGCCCCCACGCTGACGGCGGAGCAGATTTCTTCCTCGTCGTGGGTTTCCACCAGGGCGGCAAGGCCCAGACTGTGGGCAAGCTCGAGATACCGGGCGAGAGTGGCGGTGTCCAGCAGGGCGCAAATGAGCAGCACCGCGTCCGCCCCCATGAGTCTCGCCTGGTAGATTTGATACTCGTCCACCGTGAAGTCCTTGCGCAGCATAGGAATGACGGCCTCCCGGCGGATGGCGCGGAAAATCTCGTCTGAACCCAGGAACCACCTGGGCTCCGTCAGGCAGGAAATGGCATCCGCTCCCGCCGCCTGATAGCTCCGGCCGATGTCCAGGTAGGGGAAATCCTCGGAAATGACCCCTTTGGAGGGCGAAGCTTTCTTGACCTCACAGATGAAGCTCATCCCCGGCTTCCGCAGCCGCTCCAAGAACACGTTCCCATACGCTTCCTGCCCCCGGCACAGCATTTCAAGTTCCTCCAGGGGAAGCTTTGTCCTGTCCGCCGCCACCCGCTCCCTGGCGTGGGCGGCAATGGTGTCTAAAATCGTACTCATACCGCTCACCCGTTGGAGCGGCGGACGACTTCCGCCAGCTTCTCCGCCGCCTTGCCGGAACCCAGCAGTTCCTCCGCCAGCCTGACCCCGGCCTCCATGCTCTCCGCCTTGCCGCCGATATACAGCGCCGCCCCGGCGTTCAGGCACACCGCCTGCCGCTTGGGGCCTTTTTCCGTCCCGTCCAGGATGGCGCGGGTGATGGCGGCGTTCTCCTGGGGCGTGCCGCCGGTGAGGTCGGACTTTTCGCAGCGGGCATAGCCAAACTGCTCCGGGGTGATCTCGTACCGCTGGAACCAGCTGTCCTTGATTTCGCAGACTGTGGTGGGGGCGCTCATGGAGATCTCATCCAGCTTGTCCTGACCGTAGACCACCATGCCCCGTTTGACGCCCAGCTTGCTCATCACCTGGGCCAGAGGCTCCACCAGTGCGCCGTCGAACACGCCCATCAGCTCCATATTGGCCCCGGCGGGGTTGGACAGGGGGCCCAGGATGTTGAACACCGTGCGGATGCCCAGCTCCTTGCGGATGGGGGCCACGTATTTCATAGCGATGTGGTAGTTCTGGGCGAAGAGAAAACAGAAATTCAGCTCCCGCAGCAGCTCCGCGCTCTTTTCCGGCGGGATGGTGATGTTCACCCCCAGGGCCTCCAGCACATCCGCCGCGCCGGACTTGCTGGAAGCTGCCCGGTTGCCGTGCTTTGCCACCGGTACGCCGCCTGCGGCGATAACAAAGGCGGCGGTGGTGGAGATGTTGAAGGAGTTGGAGCCGTCGCCGCCGGTGCCTACGATTTCCAGCACGTCCATCTCGTGGAGCAGCTTGACGCAATGGGTGCGCATCCCGGAGGCGGAGGCGGTGATCTCGTCGATGGTCTCCCCCTTCAGGGACAGGGCCGTGAGGTAGGCGGAGGTCTGGACAGGGGTGGTCTCGCCGCTCATGATCTCGTTCATGACGGCCTCCGCCTCAGCGTAGGTCAGACCCTGCTTCTTGGAAAGTTTAATAATGGCTTCTTTAATCATGTTGGTTTCCTCCTATTACAGTGCGATAAAGTTGGTGAGAATAGTCTTTCCGTCCGGTGTGAGAATAGATTCCGGGTGGAACTGCACCCCGTAGATGGGGTATTCGGTATGCTGAACCGCCATAACCTCCCCGTCTTCCGTCCGGGCGGTGACGGTCAGGCAGTCCGGCAGGGTGTCCGGGTCCGACGCCAGGGAGTGATACCGGGCCACCGGCGCGCTCTCCGGCAGATTCCGGAACAGCGGGCAGCGGGTGTCAAATTCAACCTCGGACTGCTTTCCGTGCATCAGCCGCTTCGCGTAGGTGATGGACGCGCCGAAGGCGGCGCAGATGGCCTGGTGGCCCAGGCAGACGCCCAGTATGGGAATCTTTGGCCCCAGGGCTTTTACCGCCTCAATGAGAATCCCCGCGTCCTCCGGCCTGCCGGGGCCGGGGGAAAGGATGATCCGCTCCGGGGCCAGGGCCTCGATCTCCGGTATGGTCAGTTCGTCGTTCCGGATGACCTTGATGTCAGGCGCAATGGCCCCGATGAGCTGGTAGAGGTTGTAGGAAAAGCTGTCGTAGTTGTCAATCAGAAGAATCATAAATCCGCCTCCCTCTGGGCCCGCTCCAGGGCCTCCACCACGGCCCGGGCCTTGTTGATGCACTCCTGATGCTCCTTCTCCGGCATGGAGTCGGCCACGATACCGGCCCCGGCCCGGATAAACACGCGCCCGTTCTTCTTGTAGGCCAGCCGGATAGCAATGCAGGCGTCCATGTTCCCGGTGAAGTCCAGATAGCCCACGGCCCCGCCGTAGACGCCACGCTTGTCGTCCTCCAGCTCGTCGATGATCTCCATGGCCCGCAGCTTGGGAGCTCCCGAGAGAGTCCCGGCGGGGAGTACCGCGTCCAGAGCGTCCAAGGCGTCCTTGTCCTCCCGGATCTTCCCCCGGACGGTGGAGCCTATGTGCATCACATGGGAGAAGCGGAGGACGGACAGGTAGTTTTCTACTTCCACCGTGCCGAATTTGCTGATCTTCCCCAGGTCGTTCCGGCCCAGGTCCACCAGCATGTTGTGCTCGGCCAGCTCCTTCTCGTCGCTAAGCAGTTCACTCTCCAGAGAGGCATCCTCCTCTGGCGTTTTGCCCCTTGGCCGGGAGCCCGCCAGGGGGAAGGTGTGGAGCACCCCATCCTCCAGCTTCACCAGGGTCTCCGGGGAGGCTCCGGCCAGTTCCATGCTGTCACTGGTGAAGTAGAACATATAGGGCGAAGGGTTGCTGGAGCGCAGCACCCGGTAGGCATCCAGCAGGGAGCCCTCAAAGCCTGCCTCCAGCCGGTTGGACAGCACCACCTGGAAAATGTCCCCCTCCCGGATGTACCGCTTTCCCTTCTCCACCATGGTCGTGTAGGCCGGCAGGTCAAAGAGGGGCGTCAGGGGTGTAGTCAGCCGTCCAGGTCTGTGCTCCAAGGGCTTGCCATATTTGAGCAGGGATGCCATTCGCTCCAGCTCGCCGCAGGCAGCGGGGTAGCTTATATCCAGATTGGCTGCCTCTGCGTTGGTGATAAGGATGATTTTCTGCCGGTAGTTGTCAAAGCAGATGACCTTCTCAAAGAGCATCAGGTCCATATCCTGGAACCGCTCCCGGTCCTGGGCCTTCAGCTTCAGGGAAGGCTCGGCGTATTTGAGGTAGTCGTAGGCGAAGTACCCCACCAGTCCGCCGGTGAAGGGCGGCAGTCCCGGCACGCGGGGGCTCTTGTGCTCCGCCAGGAGTTTGCGGAGGATGGGGGCCGGGTGCTGGAGCTCTGTGCGCACGGTGTCCCGGTCCCGGAGCTGGAGGATGCCGTCCTTGCAGGTGACCTCCAGTGTTGGGTCGAAGCCCAGGAAGGTATAGCGGCCCCAGCCGGCGCTGTCGGCGGCGGACTCCAGCAGGAAGCAGTGTCCGCTTTTGGCCCGGAGAATCCGCAGGGCCTGGATTGGAGTGATGAAGTCGGAGAAGAGCTCCCGGCTGACGGGGACATAGCGGCAGGCGCCGGATGCCGCCAGCTCACGGGCTTCCTTCAGGGATGGATAGTACATAGACGTTCCTCCTTCCGGGGACGGGCAAAACAAAAACACCCGCCCTCGACTACAATGAGTCAAGGACGGGCGAAAATATCGCTCGCGGTGCCACCTTGCTTCACGGCCTGAAAAGGCCATGCCCTTAACGGAGTACCAACATACCCCCGGCAACTGACGTATGCCCACACGTCGCGGGGTACTCGGCGGTAAACGCCTTTGCCCGCGCCCTCGGCGGTCCATTTGCCGGCCTGTTTCCCGCCCGATTCCCAGCGCCACGGGCTCTCTGTGGAGGCATAACCGGTTTGATCTCCGCTTCAACGGTTTGATGGGTGAAAGTATAGCGCGGGACAGGCCCGCTGTCAAGGGGCAATTTGCACAAAATCGTCAGCGCGTAACAGCGCTTTCTGGCCTCTCCCCGCACAGATCCGCCAGGGTAAACTCCGCCAGATAGTCGGAGATCACTCTGTCCAACCCCTGCCAAAGGGTCAGCGTCCGGCAGTCCGCCTGCCGGGGACAGGGCTTCTGCCCCGGCCCCAGGCAGGCCACCGGGGCCAGCGGCCCTTCCATTCGCTCCAGGACGGAGCGCACACTGTATTCCTCTGGAGGCCGGTTCAGCCGGTAGCCGCCGCCCTTTCCCCGCATGGCCTCCAGCTCCCCACCCTTCACCAGCTCCTTCACGATGATCTCCAGATATTTTTCCGAGATCCCCTGCCGTTCGGCTACATCCCGCAGTGGCACGAAGCTCTCGGCCTGATGCTCGGCAACATCCACTAAAAACCGAAGCGCATACCTTCCCTTTGTGGAAATCATCATAAAATCCCCTCCTGTTTTTACCTATCATACCACAGGGTTAATAGGATTTCAAGAATCATATTATTCCTATTGACAAAGTAGGTTTATAGGAATATAATTCCCACATCCAAACAGAAAGGGGAACTTTCCCATGAGCTACAGATTTGAGACCTTACAGCTCCACGTGGGCCAAGAGCGGCCGGACCCCGCTACCGATGCCCGGGCTGTGCCTATTTATCAGACAACCTCCTATGTGTTCCGCAATTCCGCCCACGCCGCCGCCCGGTTCGGTCTGGCGGACGC
>OFFG01001417.1_pt1 | contig 14303 bp, 15 predicted proteins | sample 1521331 | NCBI WGS metagenome assembly OFFG01 (sample SAMEA3504129, study PRJEB24116) | mouse gut metagenome | biome: mouse gut; feature: mouse-associated habitat; material: faeces | place: Denmark | collected 2011 | reverse complement strand
GGGCCCGGGCCACGGCGCACCGCTGCTTCTGCCCGCCGGACACCTCGTAGGGGTACTTTTCCAGCAGGGGCTGGATGCCCAGGGCCTCCGCCAGGGGGGCCAGCCGCCGCACCATCTCCTGGTACTTCTTCCCCGCCAGCACCAGGGGGAGCAGGATATTGTCCCGGAGGGAGAAGGTGTCCAGCAGGTTGAAGTCCTGGAACACGAAGCCCAGGTTATCCCGGCGGAAGGCGGCCAGCTCCTTTTCCCGGAGGCTGACCAGATCCCGCCCGCCCAGCAGGACAGTGCCGTTGGTGGGCTTATCCAAAGCGGCCAGTATGTTCAGCAGGGTGGTCTTGCCGGAGCCGGACTCCCCCATGATGGCGACATACTCGCCGGGCTCTACAGCAAAATTGACGTTGGTCAGGGCTTGCACCTGTTGTCCACCAAAACGGGTCGTATAAATTTTCTTTAAATCACTGACTTGCAGGATCGGCATGATGATTTCCTCCTTGGATTTGTTTGCAGGCTTATTATACCGGATTCAGACGCCGTGTTCCATCGCTTTACCTTACAAAACGACGGGAAAGCTTACATTGACGTAAGGTTCCATCTGCCGTCCGCCGATTCCGTCAAAAAGGCGGAGGCAGCCTCCGCCGCCTCCGCAAGATGATACATGTTTCAGTCCCTCGACAGGTACCGGTACAGGAATGTGACAATCTGTCCCCGACTGCAAATCTCCTGGGGCGCAAAATACGTTCCTCCGCTTCCTGAAGTAACGCCCGCATCCACCGCCCAAGCCACCGCCCAGGAATAGGGCGCATCCCAGGGAACGTCGGCAAAATGGGCCAGATGTCCCATGGGCGAACCTGCCAGACGCCACAGGTAGCTCACCGCCATACTGCGGCTGCACAGCGCCGCCGCACCAAAAACATCTCCCTCCACGAGACCGTACTCATAGGCCCACATCGCCGCCTGATAGTAATAGTGGTTGGGGGTAACGTCGGTAAAGGGGTTTTCCTCCACCGCAGCCTCGGGCCGGCCCATGGCCCGCCACAGGAAGGTCAGAATCTCCCCTACCGTACAGGACTTGTCCGGGGAGAACTGCCCGCCGCCGGTGCCTGTAATTACGTCGTGATCCGTGGCCCAGGTCACTGCTTCTGCATACCATGCATCCGCCGGCACATCTGTGAAGGTGCCTACTTCCACCCGCATGCCATCCGGCGTGGCCTGCCGGGCCGCGATTACCTCCGCCGTCTCGTAAACCCGCCACAGGTTCCCTCGTTTCAGCCAAAGATAGCCGTCCCAGTGGAAGGCGTTGTCATAGGAAAAGGGTACCAGCTCCCCGCCTTCACTGTCATATATGCCGTACAGGCCATCCGCCTGCCGCAACGCCGTCACACCACCGCTGAAGGGTCGGCCCTCTGCGGCCTCCACGGTGAACAGCGTTCTGCCCCACCGGTCCACAGCGTTAAGCCGTCCGTTCCGCCGGGCCAGGGCCACGCCTTCCCGGAAAGCTCCCGCCTCTTCATAGAGGAAGCCCGTCACCGCCCTGCCGTTCAAATCCACATACGCCCACGCGCCGTCCCGGCAGACCGCGGCCATGCCCTCTTCATAGGACTGCACCGCATCATATTCCAGGGGAACCGCTTCACTTCCCTCGGGATTGACAAAGCCCCACAGAATGCCGCCCTCCTCGCTGCGGATGCTGACAGCCGCCATGCCGTCACCGGAAAAGGCAGCCGCCGATGCGTAGACACCGCTCACCGCCGTCTCGCCCCGCTCATCCCGATAGCCCCAGCAATCGGAAGAGGGCAGGAAATACCGGGTCGGTCCCGCGCCGTCCACTACCCACTCTCCCTCCGCCGCCACAGCCACCCGGCCATAGCGATAGCCTTCGGTAAAATCCACGTAGGCATCTGTCAAAACAAAGAGCTCCCGGCCCAAATCGTCAATAACCAGATAGCACAGCGTCGTTTCCCTCTCCGGCTCGCCCGTTTCCACCGGCACAAGGGGCTCCTCCGCCGGATCAGTTGGACCAGCGTCCCCGCCGGCCTGTGGCTCCTCCGCTTCTATCTGACGCCGGATGGGCAGAATCGCCCGCCCTTCGCTGAAACGGACGGTTTCCCCTTCCAGCACCTCAGCCTCCGGGAAGGAGGCCAGCTCCCGGCCCAGCTCATCCAGCAGAACCAGCACGCCGGAAACCGCGTCCACCGCAAAGGCCCGTCCCTCGGAATAGGGGAACGCCCTGCTGTATTTCATGGGAACCACCTGCGTTCCACCGGTGTCCACATAACCGAACCGGCCTCCCCGCAGCACCCGGACCGTTCCGCCCCCGGCGGCTCTTACCCGCTCCCATTCACCTGAGAGAGACACCGCAGCCATACCGCCGCTGAATTCTCCCACGGCAGCGTATTCGGGCGCCACCAGCTGGATGCCGTCCGCCCGGTAAAATCCATACCGGCCCTCTGTCCGCACCGTATATATGCCGGTCTCCTGACTGTAGGCGGTGACATCGTCCACCCGCAGATCCACCAGCTCTTCCACCGCCCCAAAAGCGGGGAGCGCCAGTCCCAGGCACAGCAGACAGCCCAAAGCAAGAGCAAGCAATTTCCTTTTCATGATCGCATTCCTTTCCGGCTCAGCCGATTCCTATCGGGCGCAGCCGCCCGTTTCAACCTCACGCCAATTTTAACCGATGCCGGAGGATATTGCAAGCGCCGCGGAGCAATCGTAATGGAATTGTAACCGAACCGGCAGAAAAAAGCGCTCCAGCCCTGCCAGCTGGTGCGCTTTTTCCCATTTTCTGCCGCTTTATGGCAAACTATCCCTTCAATTCCAGCCGCTTGCGCTCCACTACTGTACGGAAGATGGTTCTCAACTGCTCTGACTCCTCCTGGGCGTCCTCCATCTGACGCTTTGGCAGAATCCACGCCTGCTGCTCCGAGAGAAACAGATAAAACGCTTTCCGGGTCTCCCGTACCCGCAGAAGGTTTTCAAAGGCCAACCGCGCCTTTTTCTTCCCTACGGTCACGTGCACGCCAAAGCCGTTAATTTCCGTCTCCTGAATGTAGGACTCCCGGCCGGACCGGCGGATCTGCTCCTTCACCTTCTGCCGGGTGGAAACGACCAATACCAACGCGGCCATTCCCGCCGCCGCCAGCGCCGCTCCCACTGTCAGCGCCGCCCGAAGCGGCATGGGCAGCGCGGTTCTCATCATATACATCACCGCCGCCAGTGCGCCCACCCCACCAAACCCCAGCAATCCCTTCCACCAGTGCTTCAGCGTCAGAGAGATGTAGAAATCCTGGGTTTCTCTTACTCCTATGGTAAAATCACAGCGATATGGCATGCCCGCTCTCCTTTCCCTTACGGCACAGGAAACTGCACCAGCCTTCGCTGGCAGCGGCCTCCTCTACTGCAAAGCCCGCCGTCTCCAGAGCGGCGCGGACCTCCTCCTCCCGGCTGTCGATAATCCCGGAGGTTAAAAACCAGCCATCCGCCTTCATCAGCCGTCCCACAGCGGGAGCCAGGGCGATAATTACGTCGGAGACGATGTTTGCCGCCACCACGTCATATCCTCCGCCCATCTCCTTTTGCAGTCCCGTGTCGGTGAGCACATCTCCAGCCCGCACAGTGTACCGATCCTTCCCGATGCCGTTGAGGGCGGCGTTTTCATAGGCCACTCCTACCGCTTTCTCGTCGATGTCGCAGGCAAAGGCGCCCTCTGCCCCCAACAGCAGCGCGGCAATGGAGAGAATCCCGCTGCCGCACCCCAAATCCAGCACCCGCATGCCGGGCCGGACAGTCTTCTCCAGGGCCGACAGACACAGACGGGTGGTGGCGTGGCTGCCGGTGCCGAAAGTGAGCCCCGGATTCATCCGCAGAGCTATCCGCCCCCGAGGATCGGCCTCCTCCCAGTCGGGGATGACGATCAGCCTCTCCCCGATTTCCATGGGCTTGTAAAAAGCTTTCCAATTGTTTTCCCAATCCGCGTCCTCCATGCCGTCCATGGTCATCAGCAGAGGGGCGTACTCCGGGTGGTCCTCCTTCAGCTTCGCCATGGCAATTCGGACGGCAGCTACCTGGCCGAAGCCGGACTCGCTTTCCTCCACATAGAAGGTGATCCGGCACTTCCCGGTCATGGACCGGTCCAATTCCTCATCCACGTAGTCCCAGTACTGCCGGTTCTGTTCCAAAAAGCGGCGGAAGTCCGTCTCGTCTTCAATGACGAGGCCGTCGATCCCCAGCGTGCTGAGCGCAGCTTCCACCGGTTCCAGTCCAGCAGGAACGGTATCGATATGGATGGCAAGCCATTTCATAGGCAGAGCTCCTTTCTGCGCCGCAGCGGCGCGGGTCCTCAATCATCAGCTCCCAGTTTGGGCCGGTCAACTATCTTTCCCAGTCTCTCTGCACCCGCCGTCCCAGCTGGAAAATCGCCGTCGGAACCAGCATTCCCACCGCGATGGCCACCGCCAGCAGGACCGTGGTGAGCGCCTGCCCGGAGAAGGAGGCCAGATCGTTTTTCATAAAGTACTGCATCGTTTGGTACAGCGACCCTCCGGGGATCAGTGGAATGGAGGCCGTGACAATGAACAGAGTCGCCGGGCACTTTACCAGCCGGGCCAGAGTCTCCGCGTAAACCGTCAGCGCCACCGACGCTATAAAATAGCGCACCACATCCTGGTCCGTCGCCCGTCCCATCAGCAGATACACGCCCCAGGCCAGCAGTCCTCCCAGGCTGGCCAGCAGCAGCCTCTCCTTTTTGACATGGAACAGCAACGCAAACCCCAGCGAACCGAGAAAAGCAGTCGCCAGCTGCAAAATCATATCACCCATATTCCCTCTCCTCTACAGCAGGCTGGCCGCCAGCGCGAAGCCGAAGGCGATGGTCAGGGCCAGAAGAATGGCCTCAATGAAACGCATCAATCCGGAAATGGTGTTGCCACTGAACATGTCCCGCAGGGAATTGGTCAGGGCAATCCCCGGAATCAGCAGCATGATATTACCGATGGAGATCATATCCGCGTTGTCCCCCAGACGGAACCGCACCGCCAGCCCCGCCAGCAGCCGCCGGGAGCTCCACCGGGAGCAGGCCAACGCCCCCCCGACGAGACAGCCCAGCACGCAGGCCGCCGCCGTCACCTGGGCCGCCGCGTCCTCCTTCAAAATCCCGTTGGACACCGCCGCCGACCCCAGCAGCAGCACCATCAGCTCCACGCCCAGGGCCAGCAGGCCGCCCAACGCCACCGCCGTCACCATCTGGGCGGCGTTGGCCCCCTGGGCCTCCCCCTTCCGCATAGAAAAGCACCCCTTCCCGATATGGTGGTATACCATATGCGGCAGGGGTGCTTGTCATGCCTGGTTCACTTGTCCTCTTTTTTGTCCTTCTTCTCGCTCTTTTCGGGGACGGCCTCCTCGGTGCTCTGGGTGCCCTTGCTGGAAATGGCCCATTTGGTGAATTCCACCCGGACCCGGTCCGCTCCGGTCTCCAGCACCACGGTCTTCTCCTTCACCGCGCAAACGGTGCCCACGATACCGCCGATGGTGGTGATCTCGTCCCCCACCTTCAGGCTGCTGCGCATCTCCTCCGCGGCCTTTTTCTTTTTGTTCTCCGGGCGGATCATCAGGAAATACATGACGGCGATCATGACCACGATCATCAGAATGGACGGGAGCATGGTCATATTGCCGGCACCGGACGCCGCTGCGAGCTTAAACATGATTTGTTTCCTCCTATGTCAAGATGTCGGCCGGCGCGCCGGCCCTTCTGTCTCACGGCATTAGGGTTATTATACCGGAAAGGACTGGTAAAGACAAGCCCTTTTTCAAAAATATATTTTATATTTTATCAGGATTCACCGTCAAGAAGATGGACGCCCAGAAATAAAAGTATCTCTGTTCATCATGGAAAAGAACGCACGCACGGGGCTTACGGCCAGGGTGACCTTTGACATCTATACGGACGAAAATATTCACCTTTGTCACTACCAATGACGCCGGCAAGACAACGGTGGACCGTGCTTGGGATCACGAAGAACTGACTATCAGCACAGACGGCATCGCCCTAAAGAGCGTGTCCTTCCGGTTGGTAAAGATTGAAGACAGCAGCCGCTATCTTGACCGCACCACTGGCAAAGCGGTAAGATCCTGTAGGAAGGGCTGGAGCCAGAAGTGTATTTCCTGAAGAAGACCGCCACAATGTCCAGTGGTCTGTGCATGGACAAGCACCGCGCCCACCTGCTGGCTTCCCTAGCCGAGGTGAATGTGCCACGGGGCCCGGTCTTTAGTCAAGGGGTGGCCCTGGAGATGCTGGAGGCGGTGGGGCAGTTACTGGGCTCCCCCCTGTTAGTCAAGCCGGTGCGGGCTGGGTCGTCCTTCGGCGTGACCCGGGTCACCCGTCCTGAGCAGCTGGCTGGTGCCGTGGAGGCGGCGTTCTTCCACGATTGGGAGATTCTCCTTGGAGGAGGCCGTCCCCGGTTTCGAGGTGGGCTGCGCAGTGATGGGCAACCCAGACGAGGAGGCACTGACGGTGGGTCTGGTGGACGAAATCGAGCTGCCCAGCGGCTTTTTCGACTTCGAGGAGAGGTACACCCTGAAAACCTCCGCCATCCACTGTCCCGCCCGAATCGCCCCTGAGAAAGCAGCAGAGATACAGGAGGCGGCGAAACGGGTATATCGAGCACTGGACTGCTGGGTGTTCGCCCAGGTAGACTTCTTCCTCACTCCGTAGGGGCGGGTGGTGTTCAATGAGGTGAACACTATCCCCGGCTTCACCGCCCACAGCCGATACTCCACCATGATGAAAGGCGTCGGACTGGATTTTCCCACCCTGCTGGACCGGCTGATAGAGCTGGGGGTAGGGGCATGAGGACGGTGATCCTGTTCCGGGAGCAGGCCGTATGTGGGCCGCTGGTACTGGTAAATGCCGCCCACCCGTTATCGGACGTCCCCGCTCCTGAGCTGGCCGCGCCGAGCGGGCGTCACCCCGGGGGCTTGATGGAACGGCAGGCGGAGCGGTGGTTGGACGCCTGTGCCCGGGGCTCCGGCTATAACAACGGCTTCATCGTCATCGTCTGGGAGGCGGTATCATGAGGGCCCAGACCCGGCGACCCGCCCTGGATTGGTTCCGCCTGGCAACGACTGTGCTGGTGATGTGCATCCACACAGGCCCGCTGTCCGCCCCGGCTGGGATTTCTGGATCACCCGGGTGCTGGCTCGGACGGCGGTGTTCTTCTTTCTCATGGTCACTGGATATTTCCTGGCCCAAAGCAATTGGAAACGCATCGAACGCTTTCTGAAAAAGACCGCCCTCACCTATCTGGCGACGGTGGTACTCTATCTGCCTAATGTCATTAGGTTAAAGTTATAAGGGAAATAAATTTGAAAGAAGTATAAAAAAGGCTTGACAAAAGCGGAAAAATGTGCGGCGAAGGCCTGAAAAGTGAAAATGCTTTTCAGGACGATGTATGCTGTAAGCGATGTATTTCAAATGCATCAAATACAACGTACAGTCAGCTCATTTGCGGCAGAATGATATGACTGGTGAAAGGAATGAGGGAAATGGCTGAATTGACTTATACGAGAGTTGGAGACTACTACATCCCCAATCTGCTACTTGACCCCGAACCAGAAGCAGAGAAATTCTATGGCAAGTACGGCGATCTGCGCCGAGAGTACATCCGGGAGCATCGGACCGCGCTGTGGGCATCCCTGGTGAACAGCGGCAGACTAGACGATCACCTGACCACAATCGAGCGGCTGGCGGAAATTAGGATGGACAAGATGCTACCGCAGATGATGGAGGTCGCTGGTGCAACTGAGGAACTGAAAGCCCGCGACCAGATGGCGTGGTTAGGGTTGGTAAATAATTGCAGGGCCAGGGCCGAAGAAATTATTTTCACAGAACTGATATATATTTGAAATCCTCTGAATTTACAATTTTAACAATAAAAGGTCGTTGCTTATTTTGAGTAGCGACCTCTTATTGTCTGCGCTAAATGAGTCATTTTGATTTCACAGGTATTTCAATCTGCACGAGAGAGTCCTCAATCTGGTCGATTACGTTTATATTGATAACGGCTTCATAAGAGAATCCTGATAAAACAAGACCATGTTCTTTAACATAATCAAATATCCTTTGGTAACACAGCTCAGGGCTTTCCGCCGCGTCTCTATAAAACGCCCGCACATAATTCCCGGCTGGTTGGATGTGTAATTCATCGCTTTTTGTGGGAGACGGAATTTCAACAAAAAGTTTAGAATAATCCTCGAATCTTCCATTTTTCAGGCTATCTACCGTAATCATTGTCCCATAAGAAAAATCATGCAAGTTGCATAATTGGTACTTTTTCCTTTCGGCTGAAATTATCTCCACTTGTTTATCGAACGTAGTGTTTCGATTGATGTCCACGGTAACTAAACTGCGCGCCTTTTTCTGCACAATACCGATTTTCGATAAATCCATTGTCAATAATGTCTGCATATTCTGGCAATGGTAGGACAACGTTTTCCGCAGTGCCTTTAGATGGGCTATATTGCGGTCTATATCTTCAATTTTCTCTTGCATAAGCTGCTCCATGCTGGAGGCGCAACGTTTTTTCATAAAATCCTGAATTTCGCTAATTGGCAAATTCAGCTCCCGTAGCAGCAGAATTGTTTCCAAAACAGGACTTTGCTCGTAGCTATAATACCTGTATCCATTTTGGGGATGGATAAACGCTGGATGGAAAAGGCCAATTTCATCATACCACATCAGAGTTTTTTTGTTTATGCTATGCAGGGACGCAAATTGACCGATTGTGAGCAATTTTTTATTTTTCTCCATTTTTCAAAATACCTCTTGACTGTACAGTTACTGTACGGGTTATTATATCGCATATGCCGGAGAAACACAAGAAAAAAGGAGAAAAATAATGGAAAATGAAAACGCCTATAACAAGCCGGTTACGTTGGGGAACATCCTCAAATTCGCAGTCCCCACCATTGCAATGGCTGTCTTTATGTCTTTTTACACTATGGTTGACGGCCTGTTTGTATCAAATCTGATCGGTACAACCGCACTGTCTGCAATCAATCTGACAGCCCCTGTGATTCAAGTGATTACAGCAATTTCCACTATGCTGGCAACTGGCGGAAGTGCGGTCATCATGAAAAAGATGGGGGAGCAAAAGCAAAAAGAGGCAAGGGAAGATTTCACGTTCTTGATTTTAGTGAATGTGGTTGTTGGCCTGGTCATGACGGTGCTTGGGTACTCTCTGATGGAAACTATTTTTGGGAGCATGGGGCTGTCCCCGGAGGTCGCAGGCTATTGTACCTCGTATCTCAGCCGCTATCTTCTCTTTACAATCCCAATCCTGCTGATGAACAATTTTGCTCTGTATATGATCGCCTCTGAAAAAGCAACCCTGTCCCTGATTTGTTCCGTGACAGGTGGCGTACTGAACATCGTGCTTGACTATGTATTTATCGGCCTTTTGGACATGGGAATCGGCGGTGCGGCCATCGCCACGGGCCTGGGCTACTCTGTGACTGCCGTTGTAGGTCTGGTTGTGTCCGGAAACAAACAAAGCCTCCTTCACTTTACAAGGCCCGCTTTCCGATTAAGGGTTCTTGCAAGTGCAGCTACAAACGGATGCTCAGAAATGGCGACCACTTTGGTCATGGGAATCATTACAATGATGATCAATGGGGCCATGCTCTATTATGTTGGTGAAGATGGAGTTGCCGCCGTGACCATCATCACATATATACTGGTATTCGCAAGTTCCCTTTACACGGGGTATTCCTATGGCATCGCTCCTATGCTCAGTTACAAAAGGAGAAAGTTTTTAAGATATTGAAAAGAGCGGCAGTTATTGATAAGCATTTTGAACTTTTTGGTTCGGATACTCATAGGTACAAATTAAATCCTGCCATTTCTGATAAATTTGTATACGACATTGAAGATACATATGGTTTTACATTACCTAAAGACTATTTTCGCTTTATTACTGAAATAGGCGATGGGGGTGCCTGTGAGGATTATGGTTTGATACCCTTTTCTAAATTTACGCAAACGGCAAATAGCCCAAGTACGGAGCGTTTCTATAAGTCTTATCGAAAAAGCCTTTCACAACCGTTTTGTCCTCGAAAAATGCTATTAAATGAGATTGAGCATTTTGGATTTACAAAAGAATCTTACGAAAAATCTCCGGACAATTTTTTTGTATTGGAATATCCAGATGATGATGAAAGCCTTTGTGATACAAAAGGATTTCTTGTTTTAGGCACACATGGCTGTCAATGGGATTATGGAATTGTTGTAACAGGTGAATTTCGAGGGATGATTTTCGATACAGACAATGAGGGTGGATTTTATTTAGTAGCAGACAGCTTTGATGAATTTTATCAAAATTGGCTTGATGGTCTTGAAGAAAATAATCTCAAACAAAAACTAAATAAACTCAGGGAAATACAGAAAAAAATAAAGTCCTAAATTGGCTTAATCGTCTTCCGTTGCTGACGCACGGATTTTTCCTGCCTCCGGCAAGCATTACCATCGTTTCCAGTAAGAGACGCTGGGGAAAGGAAGCTTATTTCAGAGTACAGGCTATGGGAGATGTTCACCACCTCCTTGCAAACGGCGAACCGATTTCACCGGCGGGGTCATTTGCAACGCCTTTTCCGGGGTGAAATTGCAATAATTCTCAGGCAGATATGCGCCAACAGGGTATTAAACTTTTGCAGAAAAAGGTCCAGAGGCATATGAAAGATTCCAACTTTCATATGCCTCTGTTAAAAACAGACTTATCGTATCAACCCGCCATGAAAACAGCACTCATACGCCTTTTCGTCCATCCAGTAAATTTCTTCATATCCCTGAAACCATGTAAAGTCTCCCGATACTTTAGCTTTATACAGGAACTCGCCCGACTGATAATATTCAGGTCCGCGGTATGGCATATTGTGACTGGCCTTTTTAAGAGCCTCCTTTAGAAAATGGCCGTTAAATTTGTCGCTTAATACTCTGCCAATATAGTTCATTGCGTAAACGGCTCCGCCCTTTTTCCAAATTGCTTCTTCGCCGGCAAACCGTTCGCCGCCGACATAGGTGTCATGATACACATAACCATCTTTTTCATATCTGTAATCGTGAGAATCCAGTCTGGTAGAATCAACTTCATTCATAAATGCGGCGTAGGTATGAGCGGCCGCTTCCAATCTGAAATCTATAATTTCGTCAATGTCGGTGCGTTCCGCTGGCACCGGCTTTGCCGAACATTCCTGGTCTCGGACCAGATAATCCACAGTTACATTCATCATATTGCTGATTTGGATAAGATTTGTGATGTCAGGATAGACCTGTCCGGATTCCCATTTTGCAACCGCCTGTCTTGACACATTTAAGCTCTGTGCCAGAGCTTCCTGAGTAAAGCCCCTGCTTTTTCTTAATAACTGTAATTTTTCTGAGAAAATCATGTTCTGTCACCTCCACAATGATGGTAACATTTCAGGGATATTTATAACAGAAATCAGCGGTTGCGTTTTTGCTGTCTGTAATATACAAAACATTAACGCTTTGCACATTTAATGATTCCCGGAAATCTCTGTTTCAAAGGTTTATAAAATTAAAAAAATACCGTCAGGCTCTGCCAATTACGCAGTTTATCCCTGACGGTGTTTTATCCTTTATCTATCCGGGAAGCATCAGCCCGTTACTCCTCCGCACTCTCACCAGTACCGTCTTCCGAAGGTACTTCTCCGTCAGACACCTCTCCGTCCGAAGACGCGCCGTCTCCAGCGCTTTCCTCACCGCTTCCGGCATCTTCACCCGCATCGGAGCTGTCTGTTCTGTCAATGGTAAGATATTTCAATTCGCCTTTCACGTCAACTACCTGACAATCTTCCACAAGTCCTGCCACATATTCGGAGGTTCTCTGTGATGCAATGGTATTGGCGATGTTTTCATTGTCAGCCTCGTCAAAATATCTCTTTACAAACTCAACAACATAATACTGATGAGCGGTTTCATCCGCCAGAACGGTAATATCGCCTTCCTTGCGGCCGTCTTCATAGAGCCATCCCGATATCACAGATGAAGTACCTGAAAAATACCGCCCTTCTGTAAGGCTGTACTCTGATTCTGCGTCCTCATAATTTGCCCTGGCGTCCTCAGAAGCATTTTCTGCGCAGAGAGCTTCAAAATCCTCTCCACCCTTACGGGCTTCCATCATGGCGTTTGCCTTGCCTTCAAGTTCCTTCATAGCGTCGGCGATGGCGGCGTCATCCGCATCCTCAGCAAGCTCCGCTGTAAAAATAAAGCTTCTGTAATCCACCTTGTCGTAATCCTGCTTATGCTCGTCGTAATAAGCGCTGACTTCCTCGTCGGTTGCCGCATTTTCCTCAAGCAAATGGCTGTAATAAGCGCTTGCAAGCATATTTTCCCTGACAAAGGGCTCGATGTTTTTCTGGGTGGCGTATTCGCCAAAGTTCTGCTTATAATACTCCTTGACAGTTACGCCCGCACTATCCGCATAGGACTGAACGCTGGTCAAAAAGCTTTCATAATCTTCATTGGCGTCATAGGTAAAGCCCTTTTCGCCGGCTTCCTTTACCATCACTCTTGTCTGCTTTATCTGCTCCACAGTCATTTCGTCGAACAAATCCTTCCAGGTCATATCCTCGGAATACTGCTGCTTATCTAAATCTACGGAAGTGTCGAGTCCCATATAAGGCATAAGGGATGAATAAGTCATCAGATAATTATTTACTGCCGAATTAAAATAGTAGTCGTACTCAAGCTGTGTCAGCTCATGGTCTCCCACCTTTACATACGCGCCCTTTAACGCTGAATTTTTCCTGACAACGGATGAGCCTATGGAAATCACCGCCGCAAGAACCACCACGGCGCAAACTGCCAGCGCTGTAATTTTTGCAATTTTATCCTGGCGGGCCTCCTTAATCTTCTGCTGTTTCCTGGCCTCTATTTTCCGGTCATATTTTGTCTGTACCTTTTGCTCTGTCTTTGCTTCCGGCGTGTTTTTTTCAGCATTATGCTGTGTTTTCTTACCGGCTTCCTGTTGTGCCATCTGTAAATTTCCTCCTCACATAAAATCACGGCTTCAAACCATCACAAATTATACCACCCAAATGTGTCCATACTGTGACCTGCCTGCACATCAGCGCAATTCCTTTTGTTTTGTCACCTCTGATTAATATAATTCACAAGCCCCTCCGCGTCAATGATTTTCTGCATAAATTCAGGAAATGCCTGACCCTTAAACTGCGTCCCTTTCGTCAGGTTTTTGATGATGCCGGAATCGAAATCAATTTCCACTTCATCTCCCGCCTCGATTCCCTCGGAAGCCTCGGGACATTCGATGATGGGAAGTCCGATATTGATGGCGTTCCTGTAAAAAATCCGGGCAAAGGTCTGTGCAATCACACAGCCAACGCCAGCCGCCTTGATTGCAATGGGCGCGTGCTCTCTCGAGGAACCGCAGCCGAAATTTTTATCGGCTACGATAATATCGCCTTTTTTTACATTTTTGATGAAATCCCTGTCGATATCCTCCATACAGTGCGCTGCCAGCTCCGCCGGGTCGGAGGAATTTAAATATCTCGCCGGAATAATCACGTCGGTGTCCACATTGTCGCCGTATTTAAAAACAATTCCTTTTGCTGCTTTCATTTCTTACCGCCTTTCCTTTTTCACTTTCCGATATCAGTCCAACTGGCACGGGCAGGCAATTTTTCCAAGAACCGCGCTTGCCGCGGCAACTGCCGGGCTGGCCAGATAAATCTCCGAATTCACATGTCCCATACGGCCTACAAAATTGCGGTTGGTTGTGGAGACGCATCGCTCTCCCTCCGCAAGGATTCCCATGTAACCGCCAAGGCAGGGACCGCAGGTGGGGGTGCTTACCACAGCTCCCGCTTCGATAAATGTTTTAAGGAGCCCTTCCTCCATGGCCTGCATATAGATAGCCTGAGTGGCCGGAATCACGATACAGCGCATCCCTTTTGCCACATGTCTGCCTTTCAGAATACGGGCGGCAGTCCGCATATCCTCAATTCTCCCGTTGGTGCAGGAGCCAATAACCACCTGGTCGATTTTAATATCCTCTTTTATCTCGTCAATGGTCTTCGTATTTTCGGGAAGATGAGGGAATGCAACGGTGGGACGAAGGGCGCTTAAATCAATGGTATATTCCTCGTCGTAAACCGCATCCTCGTCCGCCTCATAAACAGTATATTCCTTTTTGGAATGCTCCTTCATGTAGGCGACCGCCAAATCATCCACAGGGAAAATTCCGTTTTTTCCGCCGGCTTCGATAGCCATG
>OFFG01001415.1_pt1 | contig 14316 bp, 12 predicted proteins | sample 1521331 | NCBI WGS metagenome assembly OFFG01 (sample SAMEA3504129, study PRJEB24116) | mouse gut metagenome | biome: mouse gut; feature: mouse-associated habitat; material: faeces | place: Denmark | collected 2011 | reverse complement strand
ATGTAAGCTTTGAGATCCGCAAAGGGGATTCTGTAGGGCTGGTGGGAATGAACGGCTCCGGGAAAAGCACGATGCTGAAGATTATCGCCGGGGTGCTCCGGCCTACCAGAGGCAGGGTGGAGACTACGGGAACTATCGCGCCTATGATTGAGCTGGGGGCAGGCTTTGACCACGATTTAACTGCCAGGGAGAATATATTTCTGAACGGCGCCCTCATCGGCTATCCCAGAGAAATGCTGGAGGAGCGGTTCGATGACATCATTGAATTCGCAGGTCTGGAACGGTTTGTGGATGTACCCATTAAGAATTTTTCTTCCGGTATGCTTGCACGTCTGGGCTTTTCCATTGCAACCATTGTGGATGCGGATATCCTGATTGTGGATGAGATTTTGGCGGTGGGGGACGCTCAATTTCAGGAGAAAAGCAAGCGGCGCATGATGGAACTGATGGGTGGGGGAACGACAGTCCTATTTGTGTCTCACAGTATTGAGCAGATTAGGGAGATGTGCAAGAGGGTGGTTTGGCTGGAACAGGGGCGGATGAAGGCGATGGGGACGGCGGAAGACGTATGTCAGGCGTACAGCCTTTGAGACGCGGCATGAAAAGGATATGTATCTATTGTCAAACCTGGGAGTCAGGCGGCATTGAGGCATTCATCAGCAATACTCTGTCGCATATGGACTTATCAGGACTTGAGATAGAGATTGTTGCGGAGGCGCTGCGGAGGAGTGTCTTCACAGAGGAGTTGGAGGCAAAGGGCGTCGTATTTCACGAATTATCCGGTTCACCGAGAAGAATTGTGGGAAATTATCGGCGCTTTTCAAAACTGGTCAGCATGCGAAGGTATGATGTTCTTCATTTCAACCTATTTCAGGCGCTGCCAATGGTCTGTTTGCTTCCGGCAAAACGGGAAGGAGTTCCCATCCGCATCGCCCATAGCCATAATACCATGCTGCGGCAGAGCCGGACGCGGGCAGTCAAAATGAGAATACATAGGATCGCCAGCTATCTCTTCTCGGGGATCGCCACAGATTGGTGGGCGTGCTCCGATGCAGCGGCGAGGTTCATGTTTCCCGATACCCGCTCAAGTGGGGAAGAGTACCGCATTATACCCAATGGCATTTGCTTGAACCGGTTTGTATTTAATGCAGCGGAAAGGGAAAGAATGCGGAAGCGGCTGAATTTAGAGGGGACGTTTGTAATTGGAAACGTGGGGCGGCTCTGCTTTCAGAAAAATCAGACCTTCCTGCTGGATATATTCTCCCGGATCTATGCGGAGGAGCCCTCGGCGCGGTTGCTGCTGGTCGGCGAGGGAGAGGCGCTTGCGGCGCTAAAGGAACAGGCTGGGAGGCTTTCCATTTCCAATGCCGTGATATTTTTTGGGAACACTTCTGAAGTGGAGAAATTGCTTTGGGCAATGGATGTATTTGTATTCCCGAGTATTTTTGAGGGACTTGGGATTGCCGCTGTCGAGGCACAGCATGGTGGACAAGCCCATGGAGCGCCGCGCTCGAACCGTGCTGGCCCAGGCACAGGCGGCCGGCCTGCCGACACTTTGCTCGGACCGCGTTCCGCAGGAGGCGCTTGCCTCAAGCCTTGCGCAGCAGATATCGTTGGACGCGCCTCTAAGCCAATGGGGCGATGCCATTATGGATGCGCAGAGGCAGAAAACAGCTGTTGACACCGTCAGGCAGTTGGAAGAGCATGGCTTTGATGTGAAAACGGTTTCTGCTGAGATACGAGGCGTTTATTGCAGGTGAAACAGATGACTCCGACAATTAGCATTGTGGTTCCAGTGTACCAGGTTGAGCCGTACTTGAAAAAGAGCGTGGAATCAATACTCAATCAGACCTACCAAAATATTGAGGTGATTCTGGTATGCGACTTTTCGACAGACCGGTGCGGCGAGATTTGTGATGACTTTGCAAAAAAAGATCTGCGGGTGCGGGTGATCCATAAGGAGCATTACGGGTTGTCTGCGGCAAGAAATGCCGGCTTGGATATGGCATCAGGAGAGTATGTCGGATTTGTGGACAGCGACGACTGGATTGAGCCGGATATGTATGCGTATCTAATGGACGGAGTACGCAAGACGGGCGCGAGTATCTCGATATGTCCCTTTTGGGAAGAGTATCCTCGATCCAGCCGAGTGGTTGGGCAAGGATGGGACACTCTCCTGGACCACAGGCAGGCGATGCTTATGCTCATTACCAGCAACAGGATTACCAACACGGTGTGGAATAAGCTGTATCGCCGCTCACTGTTCGACGGCGTCCGATTTCCGGTGGGGCGGCTCTCTGAGGACAACGCGACGGCGTACCGGCTGTTTGACAAGGCGGATTCCGTGTGCATTCTATCCAGCCCGAAATATCACTATTTGATTAACCCACGGGGGCTGATGCGGGCAAAAAACCTGAACCGGGAACTGGATTTCTGGAAGGCCGCAAACGAGAGGTACGATACGCTCTTACCAAAATATCCGGAATGGGAAGACCCGCTTAAGGTTGATATCATGCAGGCGATTATGAATGTTTGGTCTTTGATGTGGGACCTGGGCGGCGCGGCGCGGCGCGAGTACGCCGGGGAACTCAGGCAGATGGCGCTGTACGCAAGGACTAATTGCCAAGACGCATTGCAATGGTGCCATTTCGGGCTTACCGGAAGGATTCGGACGCGCTTGACACAATATGACTGTGGGTGGTCGTTCTGGCTCTGCCGCATACTCAAAAGACTTTCCTATATCCGATGCGGAGGGTGATGGTCACATGGCGATGGTTTCGGTGCTTGTGCCGGTGTACAACGTGGCTCCATATCTGCCTGCGTGCATGGACAGTATTTTGAACCAGACCTTGGCTGACATTGAGGTGCTGTGCGGAGACGGCGGTTCAACGGATGGTTCACTGGATATCCTGCGTGAATATGAGCGCAGGGATTCACGGGTATGTGTTATCTCACAAAAAGGTTCCGGGTATGGTCAGTCAATGAACAACTGCCTGCGTATGGCAACTGGCGAGTACATCGGCATCGTGGAGTCTGATGATTTGATCTCGCGGACTATGTACCAGACGCTGCTTCGCGCAGCACATCGCTTTGATACGGACATTGTGCTTTCGGATTTCTATCTGTACTGGAAAGACCGCAAAAAAATTGTTGGGATTTTGCAGTACGACCGGGAGTATGGAAGAGTGATTGACCCGCACGGACAGCACGAGATTTTCAGAGCGGTTATCGCAACGTGGAGCGGAATATACCGCCGGGACTTCTTGTTACGCAACAATATCTGGTACAGCGAAACACCGGGGGGAGCGTTTCAGGACGTTGGATTCTGGTGCAAGGCCCTTTGCTTTGCCCGGAGTGTCGGGGCGGTCCCCCAGCCGTTTTACATGTGGCGCCAGGACAATCCGAAGTCGTCGGTGAAGCAAACCTCGAAAATTGCGGAGAATACCTACCGTGAGTTTGCGCTGTTGACGCAGTTTTTGGAGTCGGCGGCGCCGGATCTGCTGGCAGAGTATTTGGATGGGCTCACATGGCGGAGGGCGGCCTCCTATCTGTGGGTGATGGAACAGCTGGAAGGGGAGGCCGCGACGGGACACCTCCTGCGCACTGCGGAGGACTTCCGCCAACTCCGGGAGAGGGGACTGTATTCGGATAGGCTTTTTTCGGGGAAAGAACTGGAGTTCATTAAACGGGCTGGCTTGTGCTTCCAAAAGATGCCTGAAGAGGTGGAGCGGCTGCAATTGCAGTGGAAACTGGAAGAGGAACAAAGTGCGCTCGATTGTTTAAAAAACTCCAAGGAATACCGCTTTGCAAGGGCCCTTTTTCTCGTCCCAAACGCAGCAAAAAAAGTAATCGCCTTGGCGAAAGACCGAGGCGTTCATAATTTAATATACAGCTTAAAAAATAAAGCAAAATGTGGAAAGGAATAGGGAAATGGAGACAGCCGTAAAGAAAATAAAACCGATCGAAAAAAAGGAAGGTGGGGCCTCGGAGGAGAAGGAGCCAATATTTGAAATAAAAACACATAAGTACCATGAAAATCCCAAGGTGTCGGTTATCGTTCCCGTATACAAGGTGGACAAGTATCTGACCCAGTGCTTGAACAGCATCGTCAACCAGACCATGGAAGAGCTGGAGATCATCATTGTAGACGAAGGGGATCAGGACCGCTGCCGCGAAATCATTGACTTCTTTGAGAAAAATGATCCCCGCATCGTCGCGCCCCATCAGAAAAACGGAGGGTACGGCGCCTCTTGTAATTTGGGGATGGACATGGCCCGAGGTGAGTACATCGCAATCGTAGAATCCGACGATTACATTGAGCCGGAGATGTATGAGGAGATGTATGAATATGCAAAGGCGCTTGATGCGGACGTAGTTAAGACGCCGTACTATGAATGCTTTGCAAATGGCGAGAAACACATGTGCCGATATGCGGAATTTGTTGCTGCCTCTGTCCCGACGCATACATGCTTTTCTTTGAAGGAATACGGGACGCTATTGGAAGTTCATGCTTCGTTGTGGACGGGGTTGTACAGGACAAGCTATATGCGGGAGAAAAACATTCGATTCATCTGTGCAAAGGGTGGTGCATACGTAGATGTGGGATTTAGAATAGAGACTTTGATTCATTCAGACAAAATTGCCTGGTTGGACAAAGCATATTATGACTATAGAATAGACAGCGAGGGGTCAACGACAAACAATTTTGAAATTGGTCCCATGATTCAAAGATGGAGAGAAATGCATGAGATGTTTTCGGGTGTGCAAAAAGATTATGACGACTATTATGGCGGACATATTCTTCTTGACGAATACTATAACACCATCGGCTGGCTAGCGCTGATTGATGTAACAGACGAAGAATTCAAAGCTATTCAGGGAAATATGGAGTATGTGAATGCTGAAGTTATAGAAAACTCCACCTGTCTGAACAAAGCACAGAAGAAAGAAATCATGTTATTCAAGACCAATCCAGCAAAATTCAAACGAAACGCAGCAAAAAAACGGTTTCTACACAAACATGGCGGCACAATCATGGGTGTTCTGGATTGGATTTCGAGCTTTACATTGATGAAGTATTTTCTTGTGGCGCTGGCAATGTCTTGGTTTGCTCCAATTCTGTTCCCGACTGTTGAAACAGGTGCGAAATACTTATCAATTGTATTTTTCTTTGGCATTGGCCTGTGCTTTTTCTTGAAAGTTGTACGCAAAGCGATATATGTATATTGGAAGTATCGGGGAGAGAATACGAAATGATTATCACACGAACTCCCTTCCGCGTCAGCTTCGCCGGTGGCGGAAGCGATCTGCCTTTCTTCTATCGCCGGCATGAAGGCTGCGTCCTGTCGACATCCATCAACAAGTATATGTATGTCACCATCCATCCTTCCTTCAACCGCGCAGAGACCGTAGTCAAATACAGTAAAACAGAGACCGTACAGGATGTACATAAGATCCAGCACCCCATCGCGAGACAGCTTCTGCTGGATAACGAGCTGGACGGGGTTGAAATTGTCAGTACGGCGGACATCACCTCGGGGACGGGCCTGTCCACCTCCAGCGCATATACGGTAGGGCTGATTCACGCCATCAACGCCTACAAGGGGAAATACTGGTCACAGGAAAAAATCGCCCGGCGTGCGTGTGAGCTAGAGATTGAGGAACTGGGTGAGCCGATTGGAAAGCAGGACCAGTATGGCGTCTCAGTCGGCGGGCTGAAATTTATCCGCTTTTTGCCAGACGGCACGGTAACGGTGGCCCCCGTCATCCTAACCCAGGAGACGAAACAAAGGCTGGACGAAAACCTGCTTCTTTTCTACACTGGAATCACTCACTCTGCGGGGGAAATCCTGAAGGAACAGAATGCAAACATCGTCTCTGAGGATCAGAAGTTCAACAATTTAGTCAGAATGACAGAGCAGGCCGCAGAAATGACGGAAGCGCTGATTGCCGGCGATTTGAACCGTTTTGGTGAGATTCTGAACGAGGGCTGGAAGTTGAAGCGGGAGCTGGCCAGTAAAATCACAAGTCCTGAAATAGATCGGTACTACAATATCGCAATGGAGTGCGGAGTCAGGGGCGGCAAGCTGCTTGGAGCCGGCGGCGGCGGGTTTCTACTGTTTTATTGCGAAAAGGACCGGCAAAAAAGACTTCGGGCAGCGCTCAGCGACCTGGCCGAGCTTCGTTTTTCCATGGAACAGGAGGGAACGAAGGTTATTTATGTGGGAGAGAAGGATTGGGACTGATGGGAAAGAATATTATTATTTTAGGCGCCGGGCTTTCCGGCATCAGCACCGCGTATTTTCTTCAGGAATTTGACTGGGTGGAATCGATCGCACTTCTTGAAAAGGAATCCCGCCCGGGAGGACTGTGTCGGACAATTGAGAAAGATGGGTATCTCTATGATATTGGACCGCACATTCTTTTCAGCAAGGATATAGAGATGCTGGAGCTGATGCTCAGCGTGCTCGAAGAGAAAAACGACCTCAAGCGCAGCAACCAGATCCTGTATAAGAAGCGGCAGATCCAGTATCCGTTTGAAAACGACCTTTCAAAGCTTCCTGATGAGGAATTGAGTTACTGCATCAATGCGTTCAACCATAATCCGTATGAGGAGTACGAAGCCTCCAGCATGATTCAATTCTTCCTCAAAACGTTCGGGGAGGGGATCACAAACACCTACCTGCGCCCTTATAACGAGAAGATCTGGAAATATGATCCCGCATTCATGAACACTTCCATGGTGGACCGCATCCCAAAGCCGACCCAGGAGGAAATCCGCAGGAGCGCGGCCGGTGAGACCATTGAGGGCTATCTGCACCAGCTCTATTTCAGTTATCCGTCCCAGGGCGGGATCGAGGCCGTGCCCAACGGCTTTTTGAAGAGGCTGGACCCGGCAAAGTGTGCCGTGTATACAGGAAAGACGGTGTGCGGCGTGGAAAGGATCGGAGAGGAGTATACCGTGCGCACGGCGGACGGCGGGGCATACGAAGCGGATATGGTGATTTCTACAATACCTATCCAGGCGTTGACTGCGGCCAGCAGAGACGTGCCGGAGGAGATCCGGGAATGTGTAAACAGCCTGCGCTATAATTCCATTGCCATCTCCTTTGTCCGCACGCCTTACGACCTGTGCGGCGAGAACTATGCCTTTATGATTCCGGATAAAAATGTGACTTTCCACCGGATCTCCAAGATGGATTTCCTTGGAAGCGCCTATCATCATGGCGATGAGGCTACTTACATGGTGGAAGTCACCTACCGTAAGAACGACAGCGTGGATATTATGACCGAGGCAAAATTCCAGGAGGAGATCCGGGACGGAATGGTGGAAATCGGCTTTGCGCGGCGGAAAGAGGATGTGGACATCCTTGATATTACAAAATATGAATATGCCTATGTGATTTATGACCTGAACCACAGTGGGAACATGGTTAAAATCCGGGACTATTATGCGCAGCAGGGAATTATCCTTAACGGTCGGTTTGGAAATTTTGAGTATTGGAATATGGATCGGGTTCTGCGTGAGAGCTATGAACTGAGTAAGAGATTATAGAGGGAGCGAGAATAGGGCATATGATGGAGGAGAAAACGACAGAAAGAGAACCGGGTAATCGTATACAATCGTTAGATGTTTTGCGGACTGTCGGATTATGTGGGATAGCAATTTTTCACTTTTTTGGTTGGAATGGAATTGCTATGCCCCCGGTCTATTTGGTTGTGGATCTTTGCTTTGTTATTACAGGATACACTACGATGATAGGTATATACACGAGAAAAGAATCGACAGCATGCTATATTAAAAAATACGTCAAATCACGCTTTATTAGATTATGGATACCATATATTTTTTGCTGGCTGATAACGGTTATTATCCTACTTGTAAAGCAGTATCATACTGAATTCTACTCCTATTTTGTCAGCTTCTTTTTGCTGCAAAGTGTGGGCTTTACAAATGGCGGAGAAATTCTGGGCCTAAATACGATTGGGGTTTGCTGGCCGTTGTCTGCGGAGGTTTGGGTCGGATTGTTTCTTTTCCCAATGATATACCACATTCGAAAACATCCGACATTGATTTGGTTAGGCTCGCTTGCTATGATGCTATTCATGATGAACGCCATGTACGCAAATAATTATCACTTAGGCTTCCATATGGGAGATTATTTGGAAGGGGTGCCTTTCAATCTGCCATATGCAACCACACGCTGTGTTGCGGGCATCTGCGGCGGTATTTTTGCGTTTTATATGCAACGTATGATTGCGCCTAGTTTTATATTTAGTTCAGTGTGTGAGATGATATGTTTAGCGTTGTGTGGATATCTATATTTGCAGGGAAATTTTAATCCAATCAATACGATATGTTTCCCAATTTTAGCTTTGGTACTGATCTATATGCATACATCTCCGTCAGAAACAATATGTTCAAAGGCTTTAGGGCAAAAAATATTTAAAGGATGTTCAAAATTGTATTATCCTATTTTACTTGTTCACCCGTTTGTATATATGGCCTTTAAAGAGTCTAATCTTGGGCTCAATGTGGCATTGTTTTTGACTGCAACGGTTGTTTTGGCAAAATGCTTTGAGGTCCTTATGCATTGATTCAAGCTAAGATACAAAACTTTTGCTTTAACTAAATATAAGGAGGCAAATCAATGAGAGCGCTAGTCGCTGGCGGAGCCGGATTTATCGGAAGCCATTTGATTGACGCCCTGATCGTAGAGGGGCATGATGTCGTGTGTGTGGACAACTACTTCATTGGAACGCGTGAAAACGTCAAACATCTGGCAGGGAATTCGCATTTCAAGATGTACGAGCAAGACCTTGCGGATTTTGGGGTCGTAAATAAAATCTTCAAAGCGGAGCAAGTAGACTATGTGTTTCACCTTGCCGCGAACTCCGATATTCAGGCCAGCGCGGGCAATCCCGCCATTGAGTATCACAATACCTACTCAACAACATTCTCACTCCTGGAAGCTATGCGGCTCAACGGTGTGAAAAAGCTGTTCTTTGCGTCTACTTCCGCAGTCTATGGAGAGCAAATGGGCCGCGAGGTGTCGGAGGAGGCGGTGGCGCTGAAGCCCATCTCCTATTACGGAGGCTGCAAGCTGGGCTCTGAGGCAATCATTTCTTCTTATGCCTATATGAATGATATGAGTGTGCTGGTGTTCCGCTTTCCCAATGTAATTGGCCCGAGGCTGACCCATGGTGTCATCTTTGACTTTGTAAACCGCCTGAGAGAGGATCCCTCTCATCTGCGGATTTTGGGTGATGGCAGACAGAGCAAGCCATATCTCTACGCGCTGGATCTTATAGACGCCATCATGCGCTTCAAGGACGTGAAAAAGGGTGTGACCCTTTATAACGTTGGCGTGGAAACCCAATCCTCGGTGACCCGTATTGCGGAAATCGTCTGTGAAAAGATGGGGCTGAGTGGAATCCCCTTTGAATATACCGGAGGCCGTGGAGGATGGAAAGGGGATGTACCGGTGTTTGCCTATAACCTGGATAAGATCCATGCCGCCGGTTGGACGGCGTCTATGACCAGCGATGAGGCAGTCGAAAAAACGGTGGAGATGGTCCTCTGATGCAGGCGGTTATCATGGCGGGCGGAAAAGGGACCCGCCTTCGCTCCATCACCAACGATGAGATTCCCAAGCCCATGGCGCCGATTGCCGGGAAGCCGATTTTACAGTGGCAGATCGAATGTCTGCGCCGGAACGGGGTGATGGACATCATACTGATCACCGGACATTTAGGTGAGAAAATCGAAGCGTACTTTGGGAACGGCTCTTTTCTCGGCGTACATATATCTTATTTCAGAGAAAGGGAACCGCTGGGGACCGCCGGCGCACTGGCGGAAGTCAGGGATCAGCTGGAAGGGACTTTCTTGCTGGCGTTCGGAGATACAATATTCGATATCAGCATTGCTCGGATGTTGGTATTCCATCGTGAAAAAGGGGCTGAGGCCTCACTGTTTGTCCACCCCAACTCCCACCCCTTTGACTCAGACATTGTACTGCGGGACAAGAACGATCGTGTGTGTGGTTTTCTCTCCAAGCATGAGGAGCGGTCAGGCTGGTATGACAACTGCGTCAACGCTGGCTTTTACATCGTGGACCGCACGCTATGCAATCATATTCCGCAGGGGCAAAAGACAGACCTCGAAAAGCAGGTGCTCTGGCCGCTGGCTGAGAAGGGCGGTGCTGTTTATGCCTATTGCTCCCCTGAATATATCAAGGATGCAGGCACACCGGAACGCATCACCGCTGCGGAAAAGGAACTGCAAAGCGGTGTTGTCTCAGCCAGAAATCTAGGGAAAAGGCAAAAATGCATATTTCTAGATCGGGACGGTACGGTGAATCGGCATCGGGGATTGATATCGGACCCGGCGCAGCTGGAGCTGGAGCCTGGGGCTGCGGAGTCGGTCAAACTGCTCAACAGTTCAGGCTATCTGACCATCATTGTGACGAATCAGCCAGTCGTGGCGCGAGGTATGTGTTCCATGGAAGATGTAGCCGCGATCCACAATAAACTTAAAACTTTGCTGGGTGAGCAGGGTGCATATCTGGATGATATCCTGTTCTGCCCACACCATCCGGATAAAGGCTACCCCGAGGAGAACCCGGACTATAAAATTTCCTGTCGCTGCCGTAAGCCGGATATCGGGATGCTGGAGGAGTGTGCGCTCAAATACAACATTGATCTCAAACAATCGTGGATGGTGGGAGACACCACAATCGATATCCAGACTGGCATCAACGCCGGGACACATACGGCGCTTGTTTTGACTGGAGAGATGGGAAGAGACGGGAAATATTCTGTTTCCCCGGAGCGGGTCGGAACAAATTTACTTGAGATTGCAAAACAAATTTTGGAGGGCTGACATGGATTACAAAGCAGATATCAGAGAGTATATTGCGCTTGAGCAGCAGATTCTTGGCCAGCTTGATGTGAATGCGATTAACGAATGCCTGAATCTTCTGAATGAAACGCGGCTGAAAAAGGGACATATCTACATCTGTGGAAACGGTGGCAGCGCTGCAACTGCGTCCCACTATCAGAACGACTTTAATAAGGGAATTTCTGAATACATTGACCAGCCGTTCCGCTTCCACTGCCTCAATGACAACGTGGCCACGCTGATGGCCATCGCCAATGACATCGGCTACGAAGAGGTGTTTCGGTTCCAGCTTCGCGGAAATCTGGAGCAGTCCGACATACTGATTGCCATTTCCGGCAGTGGAAACTCGAAAAATATCCTCAACGCTGTAGAATATACAAAGCTGCAAGGTAATAAAGTCATCGGCATTACGGGATATGACGGTGGAAAACTTAAGGAATTGTGCGACATTTCGCTGCATGCTCCAGTTATGAGCATGCAGGTAACAGAAGATGTGCATATGATTTTTGACCATCTTATGATGAGCATGTTTTATAGATATTTATGCGGGAAAGAGCATTTGGAGCTGTAACAAAACGCATTTGTTCGAGTTTTCATCGCCATAGCCTGGCCCGCTCAGCCGGGCAGGCTGCTGGCAAAGAAGCAGGACGTTATAAAATATCTTTGAACGAAAGAGGAGTGAATTCCAAATGAAGAAAAAACTGATATCCCTGGCGCTGGCGGGGGCCCTGAGCCTGAGCCTGATCGTCCCATCCTTCGCGGCCCAGACCTACGTGCCCTCCTGGCTGGAGCAGGGGGTGCTGCTGGAGGACGCCGCCGGCTTCTCCGCGCCCTTCACCCCCGTGAGCAAGGGAGGGAAATGGGGCTACGCCAACCAGCTGGGCGGGCTGGCCATCGCCCCGCAGTACGACTATGCCCTGGCCTTCTCGGACGGCCTGGCCGCCGTGAGCAAGGACGGCAAATGCGGCTACATAGACGCCTCCGGCAAGGCCGTCATCGCCCTGCAATACGAGGACGCCGCCAGCTTTTCCGAGGGCCTGGCGGCGGTGGGCCAGAACGGAAAGTTCGGCTTCATCGACAAGAGCGGCAAAACGGTGATTGCCCTGCAATATGAGGCCGCGTCCAGCTTCTCCAACGGCCTTGCCCTGGTGACGCAGAACGGCAAATGCGGCTATGCGGACAAGGCTGGAAAAGTAGTCGTGGCTCCGCAGTACGACGGGGGCTACAACTTCACAACGGACGGTCTGGCCCTGGTCCGCAAGGATGGCAAGTGGGGCTACGTGGACCGCACAGGCAAGGAGGCCGTCGCCCTCCAGTATGACCAGGCCCTGGTGTTCTCGGAGGGACTGGCGGCGGTGAGCAAGGGCGGCAAGTGGGGCTTTATCGACAAGACCGGCAAAGAGGTTGTTCCCATCGCCTATGATGCGGTGAGCGCTTTCTCCGAGGGTCTGGCTAAGGTGAGCAAGAACGGGAAATGGGGCTATATCGACCAGACCGGCAAAGAAGTTGCCGCCCCCCAGTACAGCGCCTCCTCCCGGTTCTCCAACGGCTTGGCGGCGGTAGAGGAAAACGGCAAATGGGGTTACATTGACAAGACCGGCAAGACGGCGGTCTCTCCCAAGTACGCCTATGCCGGAAACTTCACCGCCGACGGTCTGGCTGTGGTGGGAGTCAATGGGAAATACGGCTATATCGACAAAACCGGCAAAGAGATCGTCGCTCCCGCCTATGAGAAGGCCCACGATTTCTCCGGCGGCGTGGCCGCCGTGTGCCGGGACGGCAAATGGGGCTTCATCGACAAAACCGGCAAAGCCCTCACCCCCTTTGAGTATGACGGCGCGGCGGATTTCGTTCAGAACGCCGCCATCGTCCGAAAGGGCAGCCGGTACGGCATCGTGAACGTGACAGTGGGCGGCTTCTCCGACGTGCTGGCCGGCTCTCCCTATGCCCAGCCCATCGACTGGGCGGTGGGCAAGGAGATCACCAACGGCACCAGCCCCACAACCTTCTCTCCCGACCAGCCCTGTTCCACCGCCCAGATCCTGACCTTCATGTGGCGGGCCATGGGCAGTCCCGAGCCGGCAAATGCCGTCAATCCCTATGCCAATATCAAAGCGGACGACTATTTCTACAAAGCGGTGCTGTGGGCCCGGGAAAAGGGCCTGATCTCCGGCGGCGCGTTCGATCCTAACGTTCCCTGCACCCGGGCTTCCACAGCGACCTATCTGTGGAAGCTGGCGGGCAGTCCCGCCGCCCAGGGGGCCGGCTTCTCCGACGTTCCCGCCGGGGCGGCCTATGCCCAGGCCGTGGCGTGGGCGGTGAGCAATGGAATCACCAACGGGACCAGCGCAACCACCTTCTCCCCCGGCAGCATCTGCACCCGGGGCCAGATCATGACTTTCCTGTACCGGGACCTGGCGTAACGGCGTTCTTTGCGCCGGTTCATGGAAGGGGACCGGCGAAACCGCCTTGAAAGGAGGTGAGAACCATGGGCGAGAAGCGGGGATTCCTCAACCGTGCGGGGCTTCGACGCTGCTTTGTGGTGCGCGGCCCGCCGGAGGGGTAAGCGCGTCCGCGGCAGAAAGCAGCCGCACATGAAGGAACCAAAAATGAATCAAATGAATCAGTTAGGAGTAATGCCATTATGAAAAAGCAATTCATCGCCAAGCTGCTGGCTTTGGCCCTGGTCCTGTCCATGGTGCCCGTGGCTGTCATCGGCGCCAGCGCCGCCGGCAGCAACGGCGGCTACTATGACGTTTATGAGGACACCACCCCTGTAAGCACCACCGAAGTGGACGCCTCCGACGTGGCCGTGGAGAACGGCTCCGCCACCATCGAGGCGAAGGTCGTGGGCGGCGCGGCCACCGTCGTGGTGTCCGAGAAGGCTCTGGAGGCTATGGCCGAGCAGGTTACCGGCGACGAGCTGGTGCTGAAGATCGAGGCTCCGGGCGCCACCAAGGTGGACGTGTCCATCCCCGCCAAGGCCCTGAGCGACTTTGCTGAGAAGACCGGCGCCGCCCTCACCTACGAGCTGGGCGACGTGGCCACCATCTCCATCCCCAACGAGGCTCTGGCCACCGTGTTCGGCACCAGCGGCAACGCGAAGATCTCCGCCCAGGCCAGCGGCAGCAGCATCGGCTTCACCATCCAGGTGAGCGGCCGCGCCCTGAAGGCCATCAAGGGCCTCCAGGTTACGTTCTAAATTACTTCAGACCGCGTTTCCGCCGCTGAGCGGCGGACTGCGGCCCCAGCGGGAAGGAGGGGGCTTCGGCCCCCTCCTTTTCCCCAGTTTCCGGCGCAATGCGGCGGGAATTGGGGAAAAGGAACAGTACAGAAGGAGGCGGAATGAAATGGCCCGGAACTCTCAGCAGCCCGCGCCGCTCCAAACGGCCCTGAGAGCCTGTTTAAAATCTTCT
>OFFG01001406.1_pt1 | contig 14372 bp, 19 predicted proteins | sample 1521331 | NCBI WGS metagenome assembly OFFG01 (sample SAMEA3504129, study PRJEB24116) | mouse gut metagenome | biome: mouse gut; feature: mouse-associated habitat; material: faeces | place: Denmark | collected 2011 | reverse complement strand
AATACCACCCGTTGTTCACAAAGGAAAAAGGCGGCGTCACCGACTCATCCAGTATTAGGGAGCCGGAGGAATTGTAAAGCATGATCCTCGGCTTTCCCCGGATTAAAGACAAATAGAAAATCGGCTGCCCCGGCCCCTGCCTCGTATTAAAAATCGGCGTGTAGGTGTTTCCCACGGAATAAGTGGTGGGGTTCATCCAGCCGCCCACGGTGATCCGCTCCCCAAGGTCCTGGAAGATGGAGCCGTCATTCGTCACCTTCAGATAGGTTTTCTCTGAGGCGGGGTTTGTGATGTTCATGCGGAAATGCCGCCCCTTCTGCCCGCCCCGGAAACCGGCGCTCGTACCGGACCAGCCGGAGACAAACATCTTCCTGCCCCGGCCGGAGGAATCAGAAAGCATGGTGTCCGCATCCGGGGCATTTTCATTGAACCGCCACAGCCCGTCTTTTGCATATTCCATCGGGAACTCCCCCGTGAAATCCGTCTGCTTGTTCAGCGTGCTTTTGACTGCCATCCCGTCACCTCCATCTGCTCCCTGCCTGTATTTTCAATTCCGTAAATGTGGAATTGGACGTAGATATATTGATTATGTTATGCCCTTTGGACAGCACGGGGAAATTCAGCTCCGCCAGCAGCGGCAGGCCGTTGCGCAGCGTGTTCCCGGAGGAATCCGCCACCTTTGCCGTGACCAGGGCGGAATCCACCAGCAGCGTTTCCCCTGCGGCAAGCGGCCCCGTAACACGAAGCTCCGCCCCGTTTGTAATTATGGACACATAGCTGCCCGTGCCGGAAGGGATGCTGCCCTTTAACGCATACACCGGATAGGAGTCCGTATTGCCTGTATGCCGCACCGCCATGTGCGTCCCCGTTTCCGAAAATGTATAGGTTTCATCCGCCAGGGCATAGGCGTGTGGGTCCGGGCAGATGAAGGACAGCGTGAACTGCCCCGCCGAGCGGAGCAGACGCTCACAGTCCACCGCCTCCGAAAGCCTCGCCATGAAATACCGGTCCGGCACATCATCTAAAATAAGCTGCCCCTGCCCCCTTGTCGGGTCAAGCCACTCCGCCATGTTGTCCAGCACCGCCACCAGTGCCGGGAAGTTTTTCTGCGGGAAGACGCTGCATTCCACTTTGATGGTACGCTCCGCGCTGTCACAGCCGAAGTCCGCCACCCCCGCCTTCCCCGGCACGGTCTCGTAAAAATTCCGCAGGGAAGGGGAAGCCTGCCAGGAGGACAGCCTTGCCCGTATCTTCATGCTTTTGGATGTGACTCCGTTGAAAGTAAATCCCATAGCCGCCTCCTTTATGCAGTGATGATCCGGCCGCCCGCACGGGAGCCGGTCTGGATCAGGTTATAAAGTTCCTGTGAAATCTTGCGGATGTCGTCCTCGCTGCGGACGATCATCTGCTGGATGGTGATGAGCGAAGCGAAACCGAACATATCCTTTCCCTTCATGCCTGCCATGCCGTCTGCCACGGAACGGACCGAAGCGTCCGCATCCAGCTTGAAATCGGTGGGGATGGAGGTCTTCATGTCCTCCGCCAGCCCGTTCATCACATCGGAGATGCCCTCGCTCAGTCCTTCGGCGGCTTTTACCGCCTCGCCGCCGTTATCCTCGATGGAGCCTGCCAGACCTTCCACCAGCATCTCGCCCACCCACGCCATTTCCGTGGACGGGGAATGGATGCCGAAGAAGCCTTTTATTTTGCCCATGAGGTCGGAGCAGAAGCCGCTGACCTTGCCCCAAAGCCAGGATGCCGCGTCACCGATGCCGTTCCAGATTCCCTTAATCAGATTTAAGCCGATACTTGCCATCTGTGCCGCGCCGCCGGCAAAGCCCTTCACGATTGCCGCTATGATCTGCGGCACTGCCTTCACAATCGAAACAATGATCTGCGGCAGGTTTTTAATCAGCGAAACCAGCAGCTTCACGCCGGCAAGGATGATCTTATCCACGTTCCCGACGATGGCGTTCACCAGAGAGGCCACGATCTTTGGGATTGCGCCCGCCACCGTGGTGATGATCTGCGGGAGGTTCTGTATCAGGGAAACCAGCAGCTTCATCCCGGCATCGATAAGCTGCGGGATGCTCCCAAGCACCGCCGTCACCAGCCCGTCAACGATCTGCGGGATTGCCGCCACGACTGCCGTGATAATCTCAGGCAAAGCCGAGACCAGCGAGGTCAGAAGCTGTATCCCTGCGTCAATGATCTGCGGGACTGCCCCAATCAGGAAGTCTACGATAGAGGCAATGATTTGCGGAAGCGCCTCTGTCAGGACCGGGATGGCATCTAACAGTCCCTGCGCCAGCCCCAGGATAAGCTGCAGGGCGGCCTCCAGTATCATCGGGAGGTTATCCGCGAGGGTCTGCACAATCGTGGCGACCGCCTGCACGATGGCAGGCACCAATGTTGGCAGCGATTCCCCGATGCCCGCGGCAAGGGTGGACACAATCTGCACCGCCGCCTCCACGATTGCCGGGAGGCTCTGGATGATGCCGGAAAGGAGGGATGTCAGCATCTGTGTGCCTGTGCTGACGAACTGCGGCAGCATGGCCACTGCCGTGTTTACCAGTCCCGTAATTGCTTCCGCAAATGCCGTGTCCGCCCCTTCCACGCCGTTCACCATGTCCGTAAATGAGGAGACCACGTCCGCAATGGCGGGGAGGAACTCCGCCTGCAGGTTATTTTTTACATTGGAGATGGTCTCCCCAAGCCCCGCCAGCGTCTCATCCATCCGCGCCTGGCCTTCCCTTGAGGCGACCAGCGCCTCGTTGTTCCGGTAGAACGCCTGGCTTGCCTCGTCATACGTCCCGGAAAGGGTCTCCATGATGAGGCGGTTCCTTTCGCTCTCCCCGGAGCAGGCGGCCAGCTTTTCATTGAATTCATCCTCGCTGATCCCCACCCAGTTTAAGGCGTCCGCCAGGGAGCCTGTGACCTGTCCCACCTTGGCAGTCTCGTTTGCCGACTCGATCATGCCCTCGATGGGAAGGGCATCGCCAAAAGTGCCGTAAACGCCTGCGGCAATGTTCGTCCACTTGGTGATGTCCTGCTCATTTTGGGCAAGCTGTGCCAAAAGCTGTGACGCTTCGGTTGCCGTGTCCGTATCGCCAAGAATCTTGTAAAACTCGTTGTAAGACTTCTGCGCCGCTTCGCCGCTGTAGCCGGCCGCTTCAAAAGCGGTGGTCAGCTTGCCCTGGGCTACCCTGTATTCCTCCGTGGCTTCGTCCAGGTTCCAGATGGCGCTGCCAAGCTCCTTGATGCCGTTTAGCGCCGCCTGGATACCGGAGGAGATGAGGTTGCCCATCGCCACCGTAGCCACCGAAAGGCCGGAGCCTAATTTGTCCGCCCCTTCGGCGGCATCCTCCAGCGAATCGCCCAAGTCCTCCGCCACATCCCCGGCGTCCTTCATCCGCTCCCGGTTTTCCCGAAGTTCCCCGGAAAGCTGGGAGATGCGTCCTTCCAGCTCCTTTGCCTCGCTGGAGCCTTTGCCGTACTGCAGCACGGCATTGGAATAGGCACGCTTCATCCCGGCAAGCGCATCCTCCTGCTGGGCAATCTCACGGGAGAGCCGTTCCGTAGCGTCCGCCGCATCCGTTTCCTCCTGGGAGAGGGCTTCAATGGCCCGCTCATTATCGGAAAGTTCCCGCTCCATGCTGTTTAAGGCGGCTTCCGCGTTATTCAGCTGGATCTGCCAGTTCTGGGTGCGGCGGTCGTTCTCCCCAAAGGAGTCGGCGGCATTCTGGAGGGCAGCCCGCAGGGTTTCCACCTTGTTTTTCTGTGCTTCGATTTCCTTATTCAGCACAGTGTTCCTTGCGGAAAGCGCCTGCACGGACTTATCGTTTTTATCAAACTGCGAGGACACCAGCTTCATCTCGGAGCCAAGCACCTTGAAGGACTGGTTGATCTCGGACAGCGCCTTTTTAAATTCCTTCTCGCCCTCAATGCCAATCTTCAGACCGAAATTATCCGCCACGGGCTGCACCTCCTCTCCTTAAATTCCGTAGGGAATCACATCGTCAATGGTCAGCACCTGCTTCGGCTTTGCGATCCCCATAAACTGCTTATGGCATTCCCAGAGATCCATAAGCAAACCAAACGGCATGAGCCACACTTCATCCTGCGAGAGACTCAGATGGGCCATGCCGTAATACAAAAGCCGGGTAAACAACTCCTCGTCACTTACCCGGCCGCCGTGTTTTTTCCCTCCGGCTCACTTTCCACGTTCCGCTTGGTACCACGGTACATTGCCTCCATGATGGCGTCCTTGTAGTCGGTCAGCTCCATCGGGGAGGTGAGAAGCTCTACCTCCTCGGCGGTCAGTTCAGGCCTTTTGTCCTCCGGGTGTTTCAGATTGTGGACGAGAATAGGCTGGTTGCAAAGGAGCGTAATGAGCCAGACGATCTCGTCCAGCGCCATTTCAAAATTCTCTGCTTTCATCAGCTTCTCGCCCAGGTTTTCCAAGCCGCCGTAGCGTCCAGCAATCTGCTTTGTAGCACGGGTAGTCAGAAGCATCTCATATTCCACGCCGCCGATGGTGACCATCGCTGTTCTTTCATCCATGACTCAGATCCTCCTTAACCTTCGCCGTCCAGAGAGGCCGCAGTGGTTTCCGCATAGGACGGTTCGTAGACTTCCTGGTACCAGTTGGTAATGGTCGATGCGGACACGCCAGCGTCCCCCTCAGTGACCTCGGCTTTCCAAGGGTGCTTGCCCTGACCGTCCACCTTGTTACGGCGCATGACCGTCCCCTCAATGGTGGGCGTGGAGAACTCGATGCTCTCGCCTTTGGTAGTCAGGTTGGTAGCAGGGATGCCGAACTTCACCTTGTACAGCCAGAAGTAGCGGTACTTGCCGTTTGCCTTCTTTGCGCGAAAGCCGATAGCGACAGGAGCGCCGCCGTCCTCGCTGGCGGAGATGATAACGCCGTTCTGGTCGATCACCGCTCCCGTTAGGTCAGATGCTGCGGCTGCACCGATATCATCCACGCCAAGGGTGAGGGTGCCGCTCTGGAACTCCTTTACCACCTCCGCAGCGCCATCGTCCGCATACAGCGTTGCCTCCGCAAGCTCCACGGAAAGCTCTGCGGTCATGGCTTTTGCAAGAGAGACGGGAGTGGCATAGGTCTCGCTGCCGTCCTCATCCTCCGTAATTTTTGAATAGAAAAGTTTATCAAGGCCAATGGTAGCCATATCTCATTCCTCCGTTTCATAGGTTTTTGCCACGTCAATGGCGTAGTGGTGGTAATCGGTATCGTCCTCATGCCCGATATACCGCCTGTCCGTAATGGTAAAATCAGCGGCAAGCAGGGCTTTGGAAAGCTGCTTTTTCCGCTTCAGATAATTTCCCCTGGAGAACAGGGAGAGGCGGGCCTCCTGGGTCTCATATTCCGGTAGGTTATCGGCATGAAGCTCGTAGGTATCCGCAAGCGGCGTGACCACCACATACTCCTCCGGCGGCTCATCGGAGAACACGCCAGTCTCCACAGGCAGGCCGCAGTTTGTGACTGCTGCCTTGATTTCCGAAAGTATACTCAAATATTCTCCACCTCCTCGTCCAGCTTTGCCTTCATGGCGCTGATACAGGCGTTTTTGGATGCCGATCGGGCGGGCTTCAGAAACGGCTTTGCAGGCTGGCCGCTTTTGCCGTATTCCAGGATGGTGGCGATTTTGGCGTTGCTGTCGCCGTCAGAACGGGGTTCGGAAAAGCCCACCTTTATGTCAAAATCCCCGTTCCTGTCCTGCAGGGCGGGAGAAGTGCCAAGGGAGCGTAAAAGCTCCCCAGTGCTTCTGGAGTCATACTTTGTCCCGCTGCCAATGACAGACTGCAAATTGGAGCGCACCTTGTCCTCCACGACCTCTGCACCCGCCTCCAGCACTTTCGGGATGATCTCATCCGTCTTATCCGCCAGCCGGGATACCTTTATCAGAAAGTCCTCCGGCATTTTCCATGTTGCTTTAGCCACCCGCTTTCACCTCCGTCCCCAGTACCTCCAGATACATCCCTCTGCCTTTGACATCCTCCACAGAAGTGATTTCGAAGGTATGCCCGTCACAGAGGATTCGCATATCCGTTGTTATTTCCACACCTGGAATGACTCGGAATCGGAACAGATCGGTGGCTGTAGAGAAGGACGCCATGTTCGCCCATTTCTCACTGCCATGCCGGCCTTCCCGGTATGCCCGTACCTCTGCTACAGTCGCATCTGTTTCCGCCTTGAAGCCGTCCTCATCCTGTATGAACTGTTTCTCTACGATGGAAATGAAGGTGTTCATCTTGCCAAAGCTCATACTCACACCTTCCAATCCCGGTCAAGCCGTAAGAGAAGGTTGACCGTATTCCACACCTGCTGTGCCGCATTGGTGTTGTCTGCGAAGAAGCCGCCTGTGGAGCCGTCCCTGGACTCATAGAAATGCGATGCCAGCATGATCACCGCCTGTTCGGTAGTGGCCGGCATCGCATTTTCCGTGTAGTAGCCTTCCGGGATATGCTGGTAGCTCTCCGCATAGGAAACAGCGGCGGTGATGTAGCCCTTCAGAAGCTCATCATCCGCCGAATGCTCCAGAATGAGATTGGCTTTGACCTTAGAAAGAAGTGCTTCCATCACCGCCGCCTCCCTTCATCATTAGCCCGCAGACTTCTGCGCCAGCACCTTGATGGCCTCCGGTAGGATCAGCTTGCCGTCCACACGCTGGGAGGCAAGGAAGCCAACCTGTCCGGTAGCGGCATACAGTTCGTTGAGACGCTTGAAGGAGCGACCCTGGCGGTCAGCGATCCAGTAATAGGAAAAATCACCGAAGGCGATGGTCTTGGCGTCTGCAGCAATGGCAGGCATATACGCAGAGGTACGTACCGGCTTGCCAAGCAGCAGGTCAGGAGTGCCTGCGGTCAGGGAAGGCTGCCAGAGGTACTGACCCTGGTTATCCTTCAGCTTGCGGATGGCCTTGATGGTGGAATCGTTCAGAACCCACACGGCATTTCTGCGGTAAGGAGCTTTCAGGGAATAGAACAGGTCGATCAGTTCATCGGCAGTGATTGCCGTAGCGGACGCGGCGGTAATGCCGGTCTCAGCACCGCCCGTGGCGGCAAGAATGCCCAGGGGTTTTCCAGTACCGTCCCCGGTGAAGAAGGACTCCTCTTCCTTGGCACCGATACGGCGGGCAAACTCACGGGAGATGTAGCTTTCCAAGTTAAAGACGCTGTCGTTCAAGAGTTCCTCGGAAACCTTGATCATGGTGCCCAGCTTGTAAGCACCGATAGATACCTGACCGAAGGAATCATCGCTCTCCAGGTATGCGCCCTCCTCATCGATCCAGGACGCAGTGCCCTTGGTGGCTACCACGGGGATCTTGCGGTCGCCGCTGGAGGTCTGGATGATTTTTGCCAGCTGACGGAAGATGTTCTCTTCCTCCAGAGCCTCCACCAGAGTACGCTCATACTCGTCAGGAACCAGATAGCCGCCCTCGGAATCCGTGCCGATCTGCAGGGCGTTCATCACGGTGGGCATGGGGGGCTTAGAGCGCATCATGTTCCAGAAATTCTGGCGGTACTCATCGGTGGCACGGCCGGTCTTGGCAGTTTCCTTGCCGTTCATGGGCTTGCCAGTGAGAGGCTTGTTCACCGGGCGGTTCAGTTCCGCATCCAGCGCCTCCTGACGTTCCAGACGGGCGATCTCCTTGCCGAGATCGGTAATTTCCTGCTCCATGCGGGAGTAGGTGGCATCGTCCTCAGCGGACAGCATACCTTTGTCGTTTCTGTGGGAATCCAGGAATGCCTTGGTGGCCTCCCAGGCTTTGGCGCGCTTTTCGCGCAGTTCAAGAATAGTCATAGTCGTTATCCTCCTTAAAATTTCATCAAATTAAGCCGCTCGTAGAGACTATCCACGGAACGGCCCTGGGGTTTGGGGTCTTCAGTTTTCTTAGGATGGGTCTTGCACTTCGCTGCGATCTTATCCATAAGGGAATTGACCACAGCGGCTTTGGAATAAAGCATGGACACCGCAGGCGGCTCCATATCCTCCGGCACTTCAGAGCGTTTCATGACTTCATCTGCAAAGCCAAGTTCTACTGCCTTTCCCGCGTCCATCCAGGTCTCTGCGTCCATAAGGTGAGAGAGCTTGGCGCGGGACAGACCGGTCTTGATCTCATAGGCGTTGATGATGGAATCCTTGACGCTCGACAGCATCTCGATGGCCTTCTGCATCTCTGCGGTATCGCCCATCGCCACGGTCATAGGATTGTGGATCATCATCATGGATACCGGAGATACCAGTACACGGGTACCAGCCATCGCGATCACACTGGCCGCAGACGCCGCAATGCCATCGATCTTGACCGTGACGTTGTGGGGATAGTCCATCAGCATATTATAGATCTGGGCTGCCGCCACGCAGTCGCCGCCGGGAGAATTGATCCAGACGGTGATGTCGCCGGAGCCCGCCATCAGTTCCTCCTTAAAAAGCTGGGGCGTGACGTCATCGTCAAACCAGCTTTCCTCGGCGATAGTGCCGCTCAGGAACAGCGTTCTCTCCACTGTTTCCGTCTGGGTCTCCTGATTCGTCACCGTCCTGTTCTTCCACTTCCAGAACTTCTTCATCGGGGTTTTCCTCCTTTCCGTCATCGTTCGGTTGTGTATCTGCAAAAGCTCCGGCGTTACCAAGCGGGAGCATATTGCCGTTGATAAGGTAGAGATCGCCGCCATCCTCAGCGGGGATGCGGTCCATGTTCTCCAGCTCACGGATGTCGTTGGCGCTCATCCAGCCGTTCTGCCTTGCCGTGGCATAGCCGGTCATGCGGCTTGCGTAGTCGCCACGGAGCAGGCCCTCCACATTGAACTTGGTAAAATACTGTTTCTTTTCCTCTGCGGAAAAGAGCGTCCGCTGGATGGACTGTTCCCAGCGCACAAGCCAGGGCTCCAGAGTGTATTTCACGAACTCCAGCGACTGCTGCTCAATATTGGAGAAGCTGGACTTTTCCAAGTCGCCAACCATATGGGGTGGCACTCGGAAAATACGGGCGATCTCGTTGATCTGAAATTTTCTCGTTTCCAAAAACTGCGCCTGTTCCGGGGAGATGCCGATAGGCGTGTATTTCATGCCCTCCTCCAAAACGGCTATCTTATTGGCGTTGCCGCTGCCGCCGAAGGTGGACTGCCAGCTCTCCCGGACACGCTGTGGGTCTTTGATGGTCCCCGGATGCTCCAGCACACCGCCGGGAGCAGCACCGTTAGCAAAGAACTTCGCACCATACTCCTCACAGGCAATGGCCATGCCGATGGCGTTTTTCGCCATAGCGATAGGCGAATATCCCACCAGCCCGTCAAAGCCAAGCCCCGGAATATGCAGCACGTCCGAGGGCTTCAGCCGCACGACCGTACCCTTGACTGTGGGCGCATCGTCCGTGCTGACCGTGTATTCGTAGTAGAGCTTTCCGTCCCTGTCACGGTCCACCGTCATCCTGTCCGGCATCAACGGATAGAGGGCAATGACCTCGCCTTTGCCGTTGCGGATGATCTGGGCGTAGGCGTTGCCCCACAGCAATAGGTGTGTCATGAGCGTTTCCCGAAATACAAAGGAACTCATCTCCGGGTTCGGCTCATCGTGGAGGAGTAGATACAGCGGATGATCGATGGCTTTCTCCTTGCCGCCGTCCTCCTTGTAACGGTAGAGGTGGAGCGGCAGTCCCGCCACAGCCTCCGCCAGGATACGGACACAGGAATACACCGCCGTCATCTGCATGGCGGAGCGTTCATTGACGCGCTTGCCCGCCGAGCTATTGCCAAAGAAAAAACTGTAGGCGCTGCCTGTGGTGCGGTTCTGGGGCTTGTCCCTGGACTTAAAAAGCCCTGAAAAGATACCCATATTGAATCACCGTCCTTCCTCAAATAAACAAAAGGCCCCGGCTGTCATAAACCGAAGCTCCCGTATCGTTGCCGCAGCGGATCGCACGGTCAAGCCCCATAATGGTGGCGATGGCTCCGTCGATCTTCTCTGTGGATTTTTCCTTGTCAGCCTTGATATTGCCTGCCGGGTCGGTGCGGATATAGATGTTGTCCATCATCCACCGCAGCACTGGGTGCCCGCCGTGGGCGATTTTCTCCTCCAGCACCAGCTTCATCAGTTCTTTTGTCGGCGGGGACATATCCTTAAAGCCCTGACCGAAGGGGACTACCGTAAAGCCCATCCCTTCCAGGTTCTGCACCATCTGCACAGCGCCCCAGCGGTCAAAGGCGATTTCCCGGATATTGAACTTCTCACCGAGCCTTTCGATAAATTTTTCAATGTAGCCGTAGTGGACCACATTTCCCTCGGTGGTCATCAGCACACCCTGACGCTCCCACAGGTCATAGGGAACATGGTCCCGCCGGACACGCAGGTCGAGAGTTTCCTCCGGTATCCAGAAGTATGGCAGGACATAGTATTTGTCCTCTTCATCCAGCGGAGGGAACACCAGCACGAATGCCGTGATGTCCGTGGTGGAGGACAAGTCCAGCCCTCCGTAGCAGATGCGCCCTTCCATATCATCCTCGGAGACCGGGAAGGCACAGGCGTCCCATTTCTCCATCGGCATCCAACGCACCGACTGCTTGACCCACTGGTTGAGCCTTAGCTGTCGGAAGGCGTTCTCCTCGCCGGGGTTCTGCTGGGCAGATTCACAGGCGGCCTGCACCTTGTCTATGCCCACCGTGATGCCAAGGGATGGATTGGCTTTCTTCCAGACCTCCGGGTCTGTCCAGTCCTCGTCCTCGGCAGCGCCGTAAATGACGGAGTAGAAGGTAGGATCGACCTTCCTGCCTTCCGCAATGTCGATAGCCTTCTGGTGTACCTCATAGCAGATGGAGTTTGTGTCGTTTCCCGCCGTGGTGATCAGAAAATACAGCGGCTGCATCCGGGCATCTCCGGAGCCCTGGAGCATGACGTCAAAGAGCTTCCGGTTTGGCTGGGTATGCAGCTCATCGAAGATTACACCATGGGTGTTAAAACCGTGCTTGTTCGCCACGTCAGCCGACAGCACCTGGTAGGAGCTGTTGGTGGGCAGGTAGGTGATCTTCTTCTGAGATTCCAGTATCTTCACCCGCTTGGAGAGCGCCGGGCAGAACCGCACCATATCCACAGCCACATCAAAGACGATCTTTGCCTGATTGCGATCGGCGGCGCAGCCATATACCTCGGCCCGTTCCTCGCCGTCCCCGCACAGGAGCAGCAGCGCCACAGCGGCTGCAAGCTCACTTTTACCCTGTTTCTTCGGTATCTCGATGTACGCCGTATTGAACTGGCGGTAGCCGTTGGGCTTTAATACGCCAAACAGGTCACGGATGATCTGTTCCTGCCAGTCTATAAGTTCAAAGGGCTTACCGGCCCAGGTACCTTTGGTGTGGCAGAGGGACTCGATGAACATCACCGCATAGTCGGCGGCGTCCTTATCGTAGTGCGAGGTCTTCGCCATGAACCGGGTAGGCTTGTATTTTTTCAGTTTTCTCAAAGTCTCACCTCCCAAATGGCATAAAAAATGACCTGCCAATTGGCAAGTCGTCTATCTATCTGTACGAGAGAAAGAGCCGTGAGGCTCGATCTCAGGCTTGTTATCTAATTGGCTCGGGTTAAAAGTTCTCGCTGATTGCGTTGTATTCGCGGGTCAGCCGTGCGATCTCCTGCGCAATGCAGGTGCGGCGGAATGCATTCTTGCAAGCCCTTCCCTCGGCCGTCAGCTTATCGATCTCAGCTTTGCGCCGGGTCAGAATCTCGATCTCGTTGCCTGCAAGGGCGTCCTTCAAATCCTTCTCAAACCGTGTCATGGTGGATTCCTCCGTTTTTCTTTGTTTTCCCTTTCGGTGTGTACATATTCACTCTAAAAGCACAGAATAGCAAGTGAATTCCGAGCATAATCTGCACAAAGATCAGAGGAGGAAACTGTGTACATTACTCCTGCATATGGCGGTGGATCGTCTCAATGATTTGTTCCTGCTCGGCAGTATCTACGCCGATGGACTGGAGCGCCTGTCTGGTGCCGCAGTCCGGGCAGATGAGAGTCTTGTTGTCCTCCCTGGAAAGCGCCGGAGCGCCGTGGTAGGTTCTGCCGCAAAGCGGGCAGACCGCTGTTCTTATGATGTTATCCTTCATAGCCGCATACCTCCCTGCATTTATCGTAGGCGTCGATCAAAATGTTCTTGTCGAAATAAAAGGTGTCGTACCCCTCAAGGCAGGTTCTCATGTAGAGATTGGTGGGGATGCCGATGGGACGCTCCTCATGCATGATGTATGCGAATGCGTTGACCGTCCTGCGCTTGCCTGTACGGATTCCCTTGTACTGTAGCTTGATATCCTTCTTGTAGTAGAAATTGGGGAACCCTTCATAGCGGTCGAGGGCGGCCTCATCCGCAACCGTCACCTCCCAGATTACCACGGGAACCGTGCCACTTTCGCATTCCTCGATCGTGAGGTAAGAGCCGGTCTTGCTCCCTTTGAACAGCAGTTCCCAGCCTTTGAGGTTTGCCGTGCCGAGGATCGTAGCGTGAGGGCAGCGCATCCGCATCTGCGGAACATTAAGGTTGCTGCCGTAGGCGATGTAGTATCTTTTTTCTTTCATGTGTATCCATCCTTTCCTGGAGGACTTAGGTTACTTGTCCTTCTACCACCCTAAGACCGCCGAAGCGGTCAGGGGCAGGGCATTTAACCTAAATCCTTCAAGCGGCTCTGCCGTGCCGGAAGGCTGTGTCTCCTGAAAGGTTGCGGGTCAGGAAATCTCTGGCTGTTGCGAACTCCTCGCCGATGAAGCCCAGGCGGAGGAGCCAAGTCCTCATGGCGTACTTGGGGTTCTCATTCTGCTGGGGCTTGGGGCTTGCTGTCCGCACATCCTTTGCCATCTGGCTCAGCGCCAGGCAAAGCTGAATGTAGCTTTTGAGCTGTCCTGCGTGGATGCCGCCCCGGCGCTCTGCGGTCGGCTCATCGAACTGGAAGAGCCTAAACTCGACCGTCCCCTTGGTAAAGGTGGCGTGGAGGTTGAGCATATGGTAGCGGCTGTCGTTGTAATGCTGGTTTCTGCCGTAGCTTGCTCCGTGGCTGGTGTACCAGATGTCCGCAAGCTGCGCCATCGTCTTGGGCTTTCTGCTGTTGACCTTGGTGAGGAAGTTGGGGTCAACCGTGCGGCAGTAGCGGCTCATGCGGCCCCGGTCCAGCTTCAGGGCTTCTGCGATCAGGCTTTCGTGGCTTGCCATGATGTTGGCGAGGTTCCGAAGGCTCTGCGGTGTGTGACCCTGCGCTCCGATGTGGATGTGTACTCCGCATCCTCTGGAGGCATCGCTCTTGGCGCCAGCGTGTCTGAGCTGTCTGCAAAGCTCCTGCAGGGTTTCGATGTCGCCGTAGTTCAGGATCGGGGTGACCAGTTCGCATTTCTGCTCGTCCGGTCCTGCGATGGAAACGTCCTTCTGGAATTTCCACTCGCGCCCCTGTGCGTCCCAAGCCGACCAGGTGCTGTAGCCGTTGCGGCCTGCGGTATTCTCAAATCTGCCTGTGCCGAAGAAGTCGGCGGCAACCTTGGCTGCCTTCTGGCGGGTGATGTTATTCATCTCGACCTCGACCCCGATGGTCTGCTTTTTCATCTCGGCGACCTGGTTTTTCATTTTCTCGTTCATGGTGCTGACCTCCGTTTTTGTGTATCCGGCGGGGTGTTTCCCCTTTCGGTAGTGACATATTCGCTCTAAAACGGAGATATAGCAAGTTAATTCGCACCCATAAAGTACACGATTATTCGGGGCTGGGATTGTGTAGTTTACGCTGTTTTATCGCCGCAGAAAGCGGCGGCAGTCAGCCGGGTGCCGAGGCCGTAACCATCCTTGAATCCCTCGCATACAGCACGGACCTCCAGATCGGAGCAGTCGCTCAGCAGCCGTTTTAACTGCTCCCGCCCCTCTTGGGGGAGCATGGCCTCCAATGCCTGGGTCGCGGTGTCGATGCGATCCCGGATGGCGTCCATGTCAGGGTCGGTACCGCTTCGCTTTTCCCACGGAGTGACTTTGCCAAAGTAGAGCTGAGTCAAGATATCCTGCTCCATCATGAACCCTCCCAAATGATGCGGCACTCGTCCACACCAAACAGCACATTGAGGGAGCCGCCGCTATCCCAGGCCACCATGATGGAGCCGGAATCATCCACGCCCCTCACCGTTCCCCTGGTGCCGATGGGCGGAGCCTGCGGGTCATCCATACGGAGCAACTCCACCCGCGCCCCCTGCGGGAATCGCTCCCGCAGGCTGGCGAGGATTTCCGGGGTTATGCCTCTCATGACGCCGCCCCCTCTCCGAAGGAGGCGTTGACCTGCTGGATCAGCAGCTCATCCACCATGGCCTCGGCCAGTTCCGGGGCGCCCTGGACCTCCA
>OFFG01001404.1_pt1 | contig 14413 bp, 14 predicted proteins | sample 1521331 | NCBI WGS metagenome assembly OFFG01 (sample SAMEA3504129, study PRJEB24116) | mouse gut metagenome | biome: mouse gut; feature: mouse-associated habitat; material: faeces | place: Denmark | collected 2011 | reverse complement strand
CCGCCAGCAGGTAGGGGTAGTACAGGCAGGGCATAATCTGGAAGGCGGACACCGCGCCGCCCGAGGCGGAGATGGCCACCAGCATCTGTGCGCCGTAGGGAATCACGCCCTGGAACACGCAGGAGAAGGTGTCCAGCAGGGAGGCCGACTCCTTGGGGGTGATGCCGTACTCCTCGCTAATCTCCTTGGCAATGGGACCGGCCATGACAATGGCCACTGTGTTATTGGCGGTGGCAATGTCCATGGCGCCCACCAGCAGGCCCACGCCCAGCCGGCCGCCCACCCGGCCCTTGAACATCCGGCGGATAAAGGCCAGCAGGGCCTCGAAGCCGCCGAACTCCCGAATGAGGGCGCACATGGCGGACACCAGCACCGTTACCATAATGGTCTCAAACATCCCGGCCGCGCCCGAGCCCATGCTGCCCAGCAGGCTCATAAAGTCCACCGTCCCGGTGGGCAGCACGATAGCCACGCCGGCCAAAATGCCCACCAGCAGCACCACAAACACGTTCAGCCCCACAATGCCGCCAAAAAGCACCAGAATGTAGGGGATCAGCAGCAGCAGATTGTACTCCGGAATGTCGATCTGGTCCACTCCGGCGCTGAGGGACTGTACCAGAATCACAACCAGGGTCACAACTGCGGCGGGCAGGGCGATTTTGAAGTTGGCCCGGAATTTGTCCCGCATTTCGCAGCCCTGGGTGTTGCAGGCGGCGATGGTGGTGTCGGAGATAAAGGACAGGTTGTCGCCAAACATGGCCCCGCCCATCACAGACCCCACGCACAGGGCCATGGAGAAACCAGACACGTTGGACACCGCGGCGGCAATGGGGGTAATCAGGGTAATGGTGCCCACTGAGGTGCCCATGGCGGTGGACACAAAGCAGGCCGCCACAAACAGCACCGCCACAGAGGCCCAGGCCGGGGTGACGGACAGCAGGAAATAGGCCACCGCCTCGGCGCTGCTCCGCCCGGTAACGCCCACGAATACGCCGGCCACCAGGAAAATCAGGATCATGGTCATGATGTTCTTGTCCCCAACGCCCTGGGCCATAATGGCCAGCTTATCATCAAATTTCAGCACCCGGTTCTGCAGGCAGGCCACCAGCAGCGCCACCATGAACACCACCACGATGGGAATGTTGTAAAAGGCCATCTCCACCCCTAAGCCGTACTCAAAAACCAGCCCCATGCCCAGATAAAGCGTCAGGAACACCAGTATGGGCAGCAAGGCCGCCGGGTTCTGCTTCGGTTTTCTCTCTTTCAGATCCATAATAAGTCCTCCCTTTTCTCCCAAAGTTCCCTTTATTTTAGTGTAAATTTCCCGCTATGTCAATGCAATTTGTGCAATTGGTTGGAGATATCCTCCAGAATCTGAAGAAAGACAAAAAAGCCCCTTTACATTTTCGGAAAATCTGTTATAATGTAGAAGCTGTCTTTTGAATGAGCTTGAAATTTGGGCCTGTAGCTCAGCTGGGAGAGCGCACGGTTCGCATCCGTGAGGTTCGAGGGTTCGATCCCCTTCAGGTCCACCAATAAGGAAATCACCTCAGTAAAAACTGGGGTGATTTTTCTTTTGACCACAGAAATACCACAGACGGCTTTCGAAAATTTTTTGGACATCGGGCTGTTTCTTCGGTCTGCCGCCCCTTGTTCTGCTGGCCTGTACGCTACCTGCCTGGTATCAATCTTCATCCGAGTAGTCCCGGCTCTGCCGTTCAAGAAAGACTCTTACAGTCTCCTTCAACTTATCGCTAAAATCCTCAAGGTCTTTCATGCTGATTACGTCATTGCTGATAAGCGAAATGATGTTGTAGATAAAGTTTGTTCGGGTCATCTCCAGCTGGACGCCTGGATTTCTTTTGTCACTTCTTATCCGCTTTTCCAACTGCCAGAATTTTTCTGACGGATCACCATCGCCGCTCAGCAGTTCTATGTATTCACCGCATAGTCTGCCCATGTAGGCCTCCTGCCAGTCGCCAATTTTACTGCGGAAAAGTGTCCAATCCCGTTTTGTAAACCGTTGTTCCTGCAAGACCTCATTCCTCCAGTCAAAAAATGAGATATGCGGTCTAGCAAATTGCTTGCTTTCACATCTTACAGCAATGCCTTCAAGATGTTCCTCAGACCCGGAATATCTCCACTGATAATCTCCCACACAAGTCGAAGGTTTACTCCCTCATAATCGTGGACGATGCGATTTCGAAGGCCGTTCATTTCACGCCAAGGTATTTCAGGACGACACTCTGCAAAAGCAGCATCCACAATCCGGCACAATTCTCCCATCTGACTGAGATTAAACACACAGGCCTCCACCAGCTTTGTATCCTCAGAAAAGCTCTCATAGGTATAGCCCTGGCAATAGTTCATCAGCTTTTCGGAATAACTATACAGCTTTTGGAGGATGACTTCATTTCTCATAAATTGTTACCCCAGTAGAACAAATCTCACGGTCGATTTTTGAGTCCTTCTCAATATGCCGCACATCAAAAATGTCCACAGGCATCCCCACCGCTTGCCGGACGGCCTCCATAAAGCCCACAAACTTCAGCCCCTGTAATTTGCTGTCCACCAATAAGTCCAGGTCGCTCTTCTCTGTAGCAGTTCCTTTGGCTACAGAACCGAACAGGACGGCGCGCGAGATGCCATAAGCGGCGAAAACAGGCGCAAGCACCATCTGTATATCCGTTAAGCTTTGAGGCATACCAGCACCCCCTTCTGCCTCTTAGTATACACCATAATTTCAGAAGAGAAAATAGGAAAATAAAATTATGATGGCAAAATCAAAATCTATCTGTGCCCTGTTGGAATTGTCTGCATAAGTTTCTTTCATAAAAGGCCAACGAATCGTTTTCGGTTCGCTGGCCTATCTTTGGATATGGCGGCTCAATGTCTGGAGGTCGTCCCCGCCGCCTGGGCCGCTTTCAGCTCCGCCAGTTCCCGCTTCATCTGGACAATCAGTGCCGCTAATTTTTCCTCGCACTCCTCGCGGGTGTGGGCATAGATATTGCGGGCGTGTTTTTTGCCGTCAATCCACTTGGGTGAGTAGCGGCCCTCAAACAGGTGGTCGTTGATCTGGCTGATGCACCCTGTCCCCGGTCTGCGGTGGGCAGGCTGATAAGGTGTGAAGGTCACAGGCGGGGCGGATTCCTCACGTTCCGGTTCTTCCTTCACTTCCGCCCCGGCGATGCCCTGGTCAATGTTCCGGGCTGCATTCCTCTGCATCTCGTCGGTGACGTGGGTGTAGATGTTCAGCGTGGTGGCCGACGAGACGTGGCCAATGATGGCGGACAGGGTCTTTACGTCCATCCCGTTCTCCAGGGACATGGTGGCGAAGGTGTGCCTCAGGTCATGGAACCTCACCCTTTTACATCCCGCCCGCTCCAGAATGACTTGCAGGCGCTTGCGGACGTAGCCGGGATCCACAGGCTGCTCCGGCTTGATGCGGGAGGGGAACATCCACTCTGAGAATACCTGCGCCTTGTACTCCGCCAGCAGTTCCACCATGGCGGGCGGCAGGATGACGGTGCGGACGGCGGCCTTGGTCTTTGGCTCGTTGATCTCCAGCTTGCCGTTGACGGAATACACCTGCTTGTTGATACGCAGTCTGCCGGTCTTGAAGTCCAGGTCAGACCATTGCAGGGCCAGCAGCTCGCCCCGGCGCATCCCCGTGGTCAGCTCCAGGAGGAACAGCTCGTACATCCCCTCCGCCTTGGCCTGAATCAGGAACCGCTGGATTTCCTCCTTGGTCAGAATCCTCATCTCTCGCTCCCGCAGGGGCGGCAGCTTACAGCCGATGGCTGGGTTCACCCGGATGAGCCCCTCCTTCACCGCCCGATCCAGCGCCATCTGGCACACCGCATGGCAGCTGCGTACCGAGCGGTCCGCCATTCCCGCCCCATGACGCTCCACATTGTTGATCCGCCCGCCTTTCTTCATCTCGGTGAAGAACTGCTGGAGGTCGGATTGAGACAGCTTGTTCAGCGGGATGTCCCCCACGCCCGGAATGGCGTGGAGGTAAATCCAGTTCTCGTAGCTCAGTTGGGTGGTGTGCCGCAAGGCCGGCTTGGAGTAACTCTGATACCAGAAGTCCAGCCAGTCCCCGAACCGCATCTCCGACCTGACCTTCATCGGCCCGGAACCGCCCTGGGCCGCTTTCAGCTGTTCCAGCTTCTCTGCGCACTCTTTCTTGGTCTTAGCCAGCACATTCTTTGTCTTGGGATTGCCGCCGTCGTCGTATCCAATAACCACCCGGCCCTCCCACCGTCCGTCCTTTCTCTGACGGAGCGTTCCCTCACCCTTCTTCCGCTTTTTCGCCATACTCTCACCCCCTCACCATAATGTCGTCCAGAAAGCCACCCACGATCTCCGCCGCCCGGCGGTGCATATCTCCAGTGACGTGGGTATAGGTGTCCAGGGTGAATGACGCTTTGGTGTGTCCCAGGATACCAGAGAGGGTCTTGGCGTCCACGCCGCTGGTCAGGGCATGAGTGGCGAAGGTGTGGCGCAGGTCATGGAACCGGATGCCGGGCAGGCCGGCACTTTTCAGCAGGGTCTTCAGGCGGCTGTAGGCCCTGCCGGGATTGACCGGGTCCTCCGGGCGGAGAGGGTTAGGAAAGATCCACTGGGAGCAGGAGCGCTTCTGCCGCTCCCGCAGCAGCTGTGCCGTACTGGGCGGCAGGGTGATGGTGCGCCGGCCCTTTCCCGTCTTGGTCTCGCCGGTGGTCACTCCGCCGCCCTTGCGCTGGTGGAGCGTCCGGCGCACTGTCAGCGTCCCCTTCTTCCCGTCGAAGTCGGACCACATCAGCCCGCAGATCTCACCCCGGCGCATCCCGGTGGTCAGCTCAGTGTAGAAGAAATCGCACCAGACAGGGTCCTTTTTGATCTCCTCCATGAACCGCTCCAGCTGCTCGTTGTTGAGGATCTGCTTGGCGGCGGTCTTCTTTTTGGGGAGGGTGACATCCTCCGTGGGGTTTCTCGCCGTGAGCCGCTCCCGCACCGCCGCGTCCATGGCCTGGTGGAGCACACCGTGGAGACTGCGGACGGTAGAGCCGGAGAGCGCGTACCCGTACTCGGGATACTCGGTCTTGCGCCCGTTCTTTTGCACCTCCCGGTACAAGGCCTGCACGTCAGCGGCAGTCACCTTGCACACCGGCCTGTCCCCCAGCCGGGGCTTGATGTAGCACTCGATGTACTGCCGGTAACCCTTCAGCGTGGACTCACGCACCGCGGGCGAGACGTACTCCTCCAGCCAGCGGTCCAGCCACTCTCCCAGCGGCATCCGGCTATCCTCGCTCAGGTCCACATCCCGGTACTCCTGGATGCTCTGGTGCAGCTTTTTCATCAGGGCCTTCTGACTTTTGGCGGAGACGTAGCGGAAGATGGACTCGCCGTTCTCCTTGTGGCCTACCACGATGCGGCCCTCCCAGCGTCCGTCCTCCCGTTTGCGCACCATGCCGTCGCCGGACGGTCTGCGCTTTGCCATCTGTTATTCACCTCCAGTCCGGATATCTCCGTCGTTGTCATCCATGCACTCGGCCATGATTCTGACACCCAATCGGAAGCCCAGAATGAAATTTTCGGTTGCTGTGATGCTGTTGATCTCATGCTGGGAGCGGGTGAACCTTGTGAGGGCCTGCTGACCCTCCTCGTTGAGGAGTTCCATCAGCTGTGCCTCGCACTTGGCAACACGGTCTACTGCCCGCTTCAGCTCTGAGCCGGGTATCATCTGTTGCTCACAGGGTGTGATGTTGCCGTAGTAGAGATCCTCCAGAGTCGTTCTCATGTCTGCTACCTCCTTTGCAACACCAACACATACCACACTTTGTCGGGAATAGCTACTACTTTTTTCGAGGACTTTTATTCTTTGTTTTGCGGTGCAGAATCTGAGAGGGGGATGGATGATCACAGGCCACCCCTTTGATAGCGGACAGCGTCATCCAGCGAGATACTGCCGCTGGTCTTTTTCACGTCCTGGATGCACCGACCCCGGAGCGCCTTGAGCTGCTCATCGGGAATCTCCATCCCCGCCGCCAGCACATTCATCACCATGTCCTGCTCCACCGCCAGCTTGAAGAGCAGTCGGCAGACGCGGTTCTCCGAGTCTTGCACTGTACCGCGAATAGCGGACATGTACATAGGCGCTACGGCTGTGCAGTCTCCCGCTGTCAGGTAGTCGCAGTAGAACCGCAGAGCAGTTTCCACGAACTCATTTTGACTGCGACAGTGTGCTAGCGGCATCGCCGCTTTGATCTTCCGGTCGGTATCCGGATCAATTCTCATCTGAAATCTCACTTTTTCTTCTGCCATGATGTTATCCTCCAAAACTGTGTTTTTCGGGGCTTTCGCCACCTGTAATGCCTGAATTTTCCTTGCGGCAGTAGAGTTTGCGCCCTTATCAATGCCATATCCAATGCCACGCCGGGGAATTTGATGCCATTCTGCGATTTGCACAGTTTTTCTTAAAATGTACCGCAAACGGTTCCAAGCTTCGGCGTTTCCCGTCTCCCGGCCCGCATTGCGGGCCGGTGTGACCCGGCGTGGCGGCGCAAGGCGCCACGCCTTTATCCTGCACTTTTTTCGACCCCCCGGTTCACCTGACCGTTTTGAAAATCGCTGAGGCCACCCACTCTGCACACCGGGCCGCACAGCCCCGACACACCGCGTTCCACTGTTGGGGGCGTTGTAGGATGCCCAGCCGGCAGGGGCGGCTCCTGAGCCGCGCAGAGCTGCGACAATCGTGCCTGTGCTTTCTGCCGTTCTACGGCCAGCTCCAGCTGACTGAGCTGCCGCTCGTGGTAGTGATCCACTGCCTCCTGAATGGGTCGGATGTAGTAGCGCAGTGTGCCGTTGCGCTTGCGTCCGCCTCGGGTGACGACGGTGGTGGGCTCCGTGCGGATGAGGCACTTGTCCTCCAACTCCAGCACATACTTGCGGACGGTGTTGGCGCTCATCTTCACCGCTCTGCCGATGGTGTTGTAGCTGGCGTAGGACTGGAAGGTCTTCCTGTCCTCGATGTGCATCAGGTAACCGTAGATTGCGATGGCGCCGTAGGACAGGCCCAGATAGAACACCTCATTGGGCAGAGGAGAAAAATTCTTGGCTGGGTCGCGCCTGGAATAGAGATCGTATCTTTTCACGCTGTACCTCCTGTGTGTTCCTCCACCCAACGGATGAACGCCTCCTTGGGGATCACGATGCGGCTGCCGATGCGCAGTGCCGGAAAATCTGGTTCGTGCATGAGCTCATATCCGCTGGACGGCGAGACGCCCAGCACCCTTGCCACTGTCTCCGCGTTCAGGAACAGCGGCAGCTCGTCATAGGTTTTGTAGATAGATTCTTTCATACTGTACTTGCTCTCCTTATTAGTTGTGATGATTTTTCTCTCTGCGTTGGAGTCAGGACAGAGTGTGATAGCCATTCACGCTGTCCTTGCCATACCAGAGAAAATAAAAAAACCTACACATCCCTGCTGGCAAAACAACCAGCGGTACAGAATATCGTACCGCGAGGTCTTGCACAGCCTCGGATATGTAAGTCGGAAGTAGAGCGAGGCAGTTTGTTCAGTTGTTGTACTCGAATATATGTTCTGCATATAGGATACTCGATCAGGCAGCCTTTGTCAAGGGGATGCGTATAAAAATTTTTGGAATCGGGAATACTATAAAATTTCCCATTGCTGTTGGGGTGTGCTCTTTGCGTCCGACGATATGGGCGGCCTTGATTCTCCATTTGGAATCGTATAAAATATTGACAGACGAATCGTATCGTTCAACTGGGCACGGGAGGAGATGCGACTTGAGGATTGCCACTTGGAACATCGAACGGCTGAGGCACAAAAAATTCCTGGAGCAGATTCTGCTTGCCTGTGAGCAGACTCAGGCAGATATCCTCGTGCTTACCGAGACAGATCATCTTGTGAGCCTGGATTATCTGTACAGCTTCCACACGCCGCCGCTGACAGATCTTCAGCCTGTATTCTATAACCCCACCGAGAACAGAGTATCCATCTACACAAATTACCCTTGTATCCGACAGCATAAGACCTGCGACGAGTATACCGCACTGTGTGTTGAGTTGGAGACCCCTAAAGGCCGTCTGTTGGTCTACGGAACCATCATCGGCATTTACGGAAACAGGCACCCCTCGTTTCGGCAGTCCCTGACCCAACAGCTCGATGATATCAAGCGGCTGTCCGCCGGCGGGACGCCTGTGTGTATTTGCGGCGACTTCAACTGCAGCTTTTCCGACGGTTACTATTTTACGAAGCAGAGCAGAGAGACTTTGCTCCGCACCTTTTCCGATTACGACATCGAGCTGCTTACAAAAAACGAGGCAGAGTGCATTGACCACATTGCTGTCTCGAAGCGCTTTATCTCCAACAGTGGCATTCAGATCACAGAATGGAATCAGGATAAGCTGATGTCTGACCATAAGGGCATTGCTGTGTGCTTTTCGTAGCGGCTTGACTTTTTTCTTTGGATATTGAGGAGCAGAATCTGAAAGCCAAGAGCAGACTGCAGATGCGGTCTGCTCTTGAGTTTCGTTGGGCGGTTGCTATGCGTAGAAGTTGATGCTGTTGGGGATTCCAAGGAACAGGTAGCAGTAGGTGATGCCGTTGTACTGGGTCACCCCCACTCCGATGCAGTCGCATCTTGGGTCGATCATGGTCTCGAAGTGACCGGGGGAGTTGATCCAGTTATCGACGGCGCATTGGGCGGCATCAGCTGTGCCGGTGAACACGGTGAGGTTGGATCCGAAGCCATAAGGGTAGCCAGCGTCGGTAGCAGCCTTGCTTTCCTCCGGAGCGTGATGCCAGGTATAGCGCCGGTTAGAGCAGACTTGGGCGGCATTCATCAGTGCTTCGTTGATGGGCAGTTCCGATACCCCATTGGCCTTACGGGTTTGGTTGACCAACTGGATTATCTCCTGCCGTATCTCAAGGTTGTCTGTTAGACTGACGCTGTTCCCGCTGGCGGGGACTTCCGGTGTGGCGGGGACAGCGGGGCCGACTGTCAGCGTTACGGCTCCGGACTCTCCCGCGCTGTTGGAGGCGGTGATCTCCGCACTCCCTTCCGCTTTGGCAACAGCTACCCAGAAGGTCAGTACCTGCTCTACCGCTACTGTGTCCGGGTCGCTGGAGGTAACAGTGTAGTCTGTTCCACTGGGCCCGATGATGAGGCCGCTTCGCTCTCCCACCTCCAGGGTGCTGCCCTTGTAACTACTTATCCGGATGGACTTGGCTGGTGCTTCTGCTGTTGCGGCAGGAAGGGTGAGGGTAACTGCAAGGGTAGTTGCTGCCAACGCGGCGATGCATTTTTTCATACTGGCCATACTTTTTCCTCCTGTATTCAGTATTCTTGGTGCTCTTGGCAACCAACACAATACCGAATGAAGGAGCAAAAGTCGATAGAAAAGAAAATTAGAAATAGAGAAATCATCAGGTCAAAACGAAGCATTTTAGCCAAGTTTTTTATTTCAGTGCCTCATAAAATTTTCGGATTTTCTGTGCCATAAGCACACGCCTCTGCTCCAGAAAACGAGGATAGTCCTCAATTCCCATCTGAGCAAAGTCTTCCGGAATACAGTTCTCCTCCAGATTTTGCCTCAGCTGATCCAAATCAATGATTCCACCATAGACCGGTTTCCCAGTCTCACACTGGTGAAGAACAACCGCCATATAATCCTTTGGTGCGTCCGCACTGATTTTAATATTGATTTCCGACTGCAAATAGACATAATTGGCGATCTGGTTGTACTGTCCTTTGCTGGTAATCCCATTCCGAATTAAGTACTTCTTAGGGAAGAGATGGTGGATATCTCCACGTTCCTCCAGCATCGCTTTCACTTCTATGTGTTCACCCAGGAAACCTTTGTCGTGATTCTTAACCTGGGCCATCAGGAACACGTTGAAATAGGGGCTACTGGCCACTGAGGTATTCAGCCGATCCACCAGCACATTGTTCCAGAACGCGTCGGAGAGCTCGCCGGCCTCTACCTGTTCCAAATATTCGAGAGGATTTTCATAAGTATTGAACCGCTTCACGTCATAGTCGAAAGCGGATTCAGGTGAACCCGAGTAGCGGCCGGTCAGGATCGTCAGGACGATCCAGCGGCGAACAATTCGCTCAATCATGCTGGAGTCGATTTCCCGTGCTTTCAAGGTGAGATACAGGATATAGCCAAAATTCAGCACATTCTGGGAGCGCACCTGAGAGGCCCGCTCCACACCGACAGATTTCAAAATCATGACGTACCTCTGGAAATGGGTCTGATTGACCACATCCAGAACCGCGTCATGCAAATCGTAAAATGCTCTTTCCGCAATCTCAGCTTTGAAATCCCTGGCTTCAAAGTCACGACCGGACAACAGGCTGACCAGGTCGGAAAGCCGTCCGCGGCTGAACTTATAGGTGAACGCAACACGGAGAACATCACTGTAATCCGGTTCATAAATATCCTCATTCTCATTGACGATCCACTCAATTTTGTGGAACTCCGGTGTCTGAGCAAAAGTGGTATCATTGGATCTGATCTCGCTGTAATCCGCCGGGACCTGTAAAAAGTGGCAGAAGTAATCGATCATCTTTCTGATGGTATTTCCGCCGAATTCTTCATTGCTGGAAATCTTGCTCATGGCAAAGTCAGCCTGGGAGAGAACAACACCCTTGGAGTTGATTCGGATAAAAATGTCTGTGACCTGTTCAATATCCAACTCATGAGAGAGATTAATGACTCCGAGATTGTTATTTTCAATACTTTTCAAGCGTGTGATAATATCGGAGATCTTAGACATTCCCTCGTTGTCAGTGATTCCGTTTTTCTGGCAATAGTCGATGACAAAGCCAAATGAATTAAAACCAGGATCGAAAATTGCAGCAATATCAGGAATATATTTAGCGTCCTTGAGAATAGCCGGGTTCACCACATCGAAACGCTCTTCCTGGGGATTAAATGCAATTTTTATAGGGAATTTTCTGTAATCAGCACCCACGACCTCTTGTCCAACAATCGCAGCAGCCAAAGCGGTGATGCGCTGCTGCCCATCAATCAAGACTTTTTTGCCGGAGGATATGGTTCCATCCTTCAGTTTTACATCCGGGTTCTGCCAAACGATGATGTAGCCAACCGGATAGTTTTGATACAGGGAATCGATCAGATCACGCACCTTGGTGCTGTCCCAAACAAAGGGACGCTGAATTTCAGGGATTGCGATACTCCCGTCTTTGATGCTGGAAAGCAGAGAACTGACCGCAATATTGTTAACATCATATCTTGCCATAGTACAACTCTCCTCCGATAAGTTTCTACAACGCCGTTCTCAGCGCCTGTTCGATTTGCTTTTTCTCATCACTGCCATCTGTTTTGAGACGCAGCAGAGGAATCCCGTATTGCGATAAAATATGATTTTTCTTTTCATCCCGCACCGCTTGGATGCTGCCGGCCGCGTGAAAGGCTGTTCCATCCACCTCAATCGCCAGCAGCGGTGACTTGTCCATTTTCCGGAACAGAAGAAAATCTACATGGGTCAACGGGTTTCGGGCATAAGCGGTTTCCTCATGATTCAGCAGAGAATAATCTTTTACAAGATTGACCAGCGACACATGGACAGCACTGGACACAGCAGAAAATTCCGGTTCCATAAGAACGCGCTCAATTACAGCATAGAGCAGATTTTCTGAATCATACTCAGAGATTCGCCTGTGCTTTTGCAGAAAAACACATCGCTGCTGAGCGTAACCTTGATAAAGAAGGTCAAAAATGGAATAAACGGCGCTTTCTACAACCGCACAGTTGTTGTACTCGATATAGCGGGCCAAGTCCCCATAGTTTGTCTGGTCATTTCGTGGATCTTGGGAGGTAACGACTGTCAGAGATTTGACCGCCCGAGACACCGCTACATTCAGCATACGGGGATCATCTACAAATTCTGTAATCACATTATCCACCGAAGTCAAAACAATCGCGTCTTTCTCCCGCCCCTGAAATTTGTGGACGGTAACCGCTTCAATGCCGCCTCCCAACTGGTTTTGAAGCGCAGCTACCTGATCCCTATAAGGTGTAATGACACCAATGCTTCGGTATCCTTTTTCTTGCAGGTGTGGAAGAACTTCTTTTTGAATCACATCAATCTCCTGCTGATTCAGGCGGCCACGGGCGTGGTTTCCCGGCGCTGTCCGATACATCGTCAGTACATCCGGCTCGTCGTGGTCAGCCGTCATAACGATCAGCTTTCCGCCATAGAATTTCTGATTGCAGAAATTGATGATCTTGGGATGACAGCGATAGTGCTCCCGCAGCAACACCGCAGGCGACTCCGGCCATGCCGCCAAAGCAGATGATAGCAGACTATGTGCGGAAAAATGATAGACTTCCGGAAGAGAGTACCGGTTCCATATCGCCTCACTGGTCTGAATATCTCTGTCGTTCAGAACATTAGGAAGCTGCTGGAGATTGCCGACAATCACAATATTTCGGGCACAAGCAAACGCTAATACGCCAGTGGCCAGATCCACCTGAGATGCTTCGTCTACAATCAAATAGTCATAGATGTGGTCAATATTCAATGTGCCTTTGATGGAATATGTAGTGCTTAGAACGACCGGATATTCTCGGTTAAACTCATTTGACCGCCCCCGAAAATCCCGCATCTCAAAGGTTCGGCGTTCCTCTTTCCATTGATAGGTATTGCTCAGCTCCGCTCGGAATAAGCGAAGGGACTTCTCTGTCAATTCCTCCATTTTCTCAGAAAAAGAATAATTTGTAAGTCTCTGTTCCAGTTGGATTCGTTCTTCTGTCAGCTCCCGCTGCCGCACGACATAAAATTGTCGTTGAAGATAAGGAATCACCAATTCTGGAGACTGGAGGAAGATCTTCAAGGCGCTGAGATTGAACCGAAACATGATAGAGATTTTTTTCAGCAGGCCCAACCTGCTTTCACGTTCAGCGTGCTGTTCTTATTCCAGCCAGAGATTCAGAATCTGTTGCGAAGAAAGCCTCTTTAGATTCTCCTGCGGTGCCTGCGCATAAGTCTGATAGTATTCGTCAAAGTAGTGCTTCTCTGGTCTGAGCTGTAAAAATTCCTGCTTGATCTCCGCGATCCGATTCTTTGCGTTGAGCATATCGTTCAATTCTTTGGAGAGCGCGGTCACTTCCTGATTGAGCAGCGTTTTTTTCTTCTGCCCTAAAGTCCATTCCCACATATCAGGGTATCTGCCGGTCTGGGCCTCCAGGAAACATTCCTTATTACTGATACTTCCCAGGAAAGCAGTGAGAAAAGAAAGCCCCTTTTTCTCCAACTTCTCCGCGACGTTGAGGGTTGCAGAATTGTTGTTGGATACCACTGCCACCGTTTTTCTGTTTCTTATTGCGTTTGCAATAATATTTAGAATCGTCTGCGTTTTACCGGTACCTGGCGGGCCCTGGATAATGCTGATTTGAGAGGACAGCGCGTTTTCTACCGCGACTTTCTGGCTTTGATTCAGGCCAAAGGGATAGATAACGGTCTCTGGGAGGGGAGCTGTTTTAGGCTGTCTGCCAAGCTCCAGATAGCAAGCCAAAACGGTTTCTTCACTGACAGTTTGAATCCGTTCATACTGCATGCTAAGGATATTAATATCATTTCCCACCACCAAGCTGACAGCTCCTGCCGTCTCCTTAAAATAATCGAAAATACATTTTTGACTGTCTTCTGTCAAGCAGTTGTGCTGGATCTCCACTTCTTCTCTGGGATAAGAAAGTGTTTTCTTCCCGCTGCAGACAAGACGATAGTATGGACCAAAATCTAAAATCATATCTACTTGGGTCATACAAACGCCTTTGACGGTAACAATCAGACCAGCAGGATCAATGCGCTGTTGCAGCTCCAGAATTTTTACCTTGCCGCCTTGATAGTGGTACACTTGAGGAGAGCTGGTATAAATGATATCACAAGCGTCACCACAGGGCCGAAACTCCTTGACAGAATCCGTTTTGTCCTGCCCATTGATCAGAATTAGGTATTTTTCTCTATCCATTATGATTCTCCATATAACTTTCCCCCTATTATGCTTTTGTTCGCAGTTTTCTCAATATTTCCTCATCCGCCGGGCAAAACTCGTATTGCGGTATTTCCGTCACTGTAATCCATTGGATATCGTTGTGTTCAATCATCTGGGGCGTTCCCTCAATGATTGCCGCATTGAACAGTGTCAGATGTACATTCGGATCCGGGTAATCGTAGTCGACTTCCATAAACACTTCGCCCACTGAGATGGTGACAGCCAGCTCCTCCCGGCATTCCCTCGCCAGTGCCTGCTCTTTTGATTCTCCCGGCTCCACCTTTCCACCCACAAACTCCCACAGCAATCCCCGCGCCTTATGAGCCGGACGCTGGCAGATTAGAAACCTGTCTCCATCCCAGATCAGCGCCGCC
>OFFG01001401.1_pt1 | contig 14420 bp, 19 predicted proteins | sample 1521331 | NCBI WGS metagenome assembly OFFG01 (sample SAMEA3504129, study PRJEB24116) | mouse gut metagenome | biome: mouse gut; feature: mouse-associated habitat; material: faeces | place: Denmark | collected 2011 | reverse complement strand
ATCAGATTGAGCAGTACTCCTCCGAGCTCAACCGCTACGACGCCCTGGTGGGCTTCGCTACTTTCAATGTCTATCTCAGCGAGGTGGGCCAGGTCACCCAGGAGGTGGGAGAGACCGCCTCCCTGGGCCAGCGGATGGCCGCAGGCTTTCAGTCCAGCCTCCGGGGGCTGAGCCAGGGCTTCCAGAATTTCCTGATCTGGATGTCCTACAACCTGTTCCTGGTGGTGATTCTGACCGCTGTGGCCGTTGTGGCCGTTATCATTGGAAAGCGGGAGCTGAAAAAGCTGCGGAAGCAGGACGGACCTGACAGCAAGGCAGAATGACGGACCGGGAGCGGCCAGGCTGCGCCCAATTTCTCCGGAACGCGGTGCTCTGTTGGGCAAAATAGCAGATAAACCTCCTTCCGGCGAAGCCCAATACCACTGGGTTGAACCCAGCCCTCGCAAAACAGGGTTCCCTTCCCGATTTTGTATTTGGGAAGGGGAACCCTGTTTTTAGCCTGATCGAGATTTGAATTGAATTTTTCAAAAACCATTGACAGCCCGGCAAAAATGTGGTAATATCCATTAGCTGATGTGAGAGGGAGCACCATGCGGGTGTAGTTCAATGGTAGAATCCCAGCCTTCCAAGCTGGTCGCGTGGGTTCGATTCCCATCACCCGCTCCAGCGCAGGAGCAGCGTCCGTCCAACTTGTTTCCGCCTGACAGCGGGGACTGTGTTCGCACCCTTGCTCCTCCTTTCCCCACGCGACCCGCTTGTTGGGCTCGCGCGGGGGCCCCAGTTTTGGGGCGCATGATATGCGCCTGTAGCTCAGGTGGATAGAGCAACTGCCTTCTAAGCAGTGGGCCGGGGGTTCGAGTCCCTCCAGGCGTGCCAGCCAGCTTCAGGCGCAACCGGACATCAGTGATATGGTGGGTATAGCTCAGTTGGTTAGAGCACCGGATTGTGGTTCCGGGTGTCGAGGGTTCGAGTCCCTTTACCCACCCCATAAAGCAAGGGATTGGGAGCTGATCCCAATCCCTTGCTTTCCACTGGAACGACGAATACTGGGGTGTCGCCAAGTGGTAAGGCACGGGACTTTGACTCCCGCATCCGCTGGTTCGAGTCCAGCCATCCCAGCCATCTGACTCGTTAGCTCAGTCGGCAGAGCAACTGCCTTTTAAGCAGTGGGCCCGGGGTTCGAATCCCCGACGAGTCACCATTGGAGAGCCAGACGAACTCTGCAACGATTTACTTGTTGGAGCAGTGTTTCGTTCTGGTTCTTCCTCTATAAACTGAAAACGAGGGCTATCGCACCTATACGGTACGGTAGCCCTCGTTTTTTGTTGCTTTCTAACCTATTCCGTATTGCCAGAACCTATTCCGTGATAATACAACAAATGCGCCGCAAAGTCAAAAAATGCGGTAGATTATAACGGAAGGAGCGGCGCAAATCATGATTAAGATTTTACTGTCCAGAAAACTTGGCGAGTTGCGCTGGACGCAGGCCGACCTTGCCCGGAAGACGGGCATCCGGCCATCGACCATCAGTGAGATGTACCACGAGCTGATAGATCGGGTCAACCTGGAACACCTTGACCTGATCTGTGAGGCGCTGGACTGCGAGTTGGATGAAATCATTATCCGTGTTCCCAACGAGCAGCCCAAAATCGACAGCACCAGAGCAGGAAAAGCGGTACATAAAAAGTGATGGAGCCACCCTTTAGGGGCTGCGCTGCATAGCCGACCCCGGGGCCCGGACGCTCATGCGTCCGGGCTCTTTTCTGTGCAATAGTCTCGCATAACGACGTCTCCTATCCCGCAGTCCAGGGCTACGCAGATTTTGTCAATAACCTCCAAGGATACATAGTCACCGCGCCCCATCCGGGCCACAGTAGCCGAGCTGACAATTTTGTATAGGTCTTTCTTCTTCATCTTCTTCTTTACTAAGGTAATCCATAGCGGATCGTAGCTGACCATCGCCGCACCTCCTTTCAAGAATAAGCATACCATACTATTTCGCACTTGTCAAAGAAAAATTATCAAAAATTAAAGATTTACTATTGAAAAGCTAAAATGGATGTGGTATCTTATGGTCATAAAGTAAAGAAAATCTTTGACTACTGATAATTATGGAGGTAAAACCATGAACGACTACAGGATCACCTACACCAGCGAGACAGGAGAGGAATCCAACATCTATGTCACTGAGAGGAGCGAGGCAGCTGCTAAGAAGTCTTTCCTCTCCGACCACAAGGGGATGGGCTTCACCGTTCAGAGCATCGAGCTTCACCGAGAGAACACCTCCGCCACCAAACAGCAGGAGCGGGACACGCTGGCGGTCATCCGTAAGATGGTCGAGGAGCTGGGGCCGCAGAGCTACCTCGCCACCGCCTTTGAGGGGTGTTTCGAGGATGCGGAGCAGAACATCGAGGACGATGCAGCCTATAGCATGAAAGCGCGGCTCGAAATCCAGGCGCAGCGGGCAATCGAGCGAGGCCACGAAGTAGACCGGCTCAAAGCCGACCTCACCGCCGCCCAGTCCAAGATCGAGACCTTGCAGAGCCAATTCGACTTCGCCAGCCAGTACATCAAGAAGCTCGAGCGGCAGCAGCTCTCAGAAGAGCTCCGGCGCGACCTGTGGGTGATGGTCACCGACGAGGCCGAGGTAAGTCGGGCTCGGATGGCCGAAGCAGCAGACAAGATGGCAGCGGGCGCCGACAACCCGGGCTGTGTACTCTTCAAGGAGTCTGTCGCCCGCTATCGCGCCGAGAAGGCCCGGGCCGAGGCGATGGAGCAGCGAGCCGCCGAGTTGGATGCCTTGGAACCAAAAAACGAATGAGCCGAAACGCCCGTTAGGGCGTCGCCGGGAGGAGCCCTACCCGGCCCGACGATGGCAGGGCAGAAAGGAAAATTGCTATGACTAAGAACGAGTACACCGCCGCTATCGAGGCCGACCTGACCGCCGCCAACGCCCTCTGCGCCGAGCTGCGCACCCTCCGCAACTTCAAGAAGATTGCCCAGACCATCATCGACGCCGACAAGATGGTGTCCTTTGAGGTTCTGGACAAGACCATCACCGGCAAGGAGGCCGAGTTGCAGAAGCTCCGTTCCTCCCTCGGCAAGAACCGCCGGATCGTCAAGAAGTTGGAGGAGATTGAGGCCATCGAGACGGGCACGGCCGACGCCCCCAAGCCCAAGAAGAACACCGCCCAGGATAAGCCCGCCGAGGCCAAAGGCAAGAAGTCCACCGGGAAGAAGGGCGGTACCAAGGCCGCTCAGGGCAAAGCGAACGACGCCGCGCCGGAGCAGCCCAAGGCCGAGCAGCCCGCCGCTTGAAATAACCCGCCTGATGATGGCCTGCCGGGCACAGGCCGAAACACCCATACCGGCATAAACACCAAAAAGATGCAGGTATGGAGTGTCGCGGGAACCCGTCGGCACAGGGGGATTCAAGCGCCGCCCCTTTTTCAGATATTTGCCCCTTGAAAATCGAACATGGAGGTAGCTGTATGATTACCAGAACAAGCGAACACATCAAGGTTGAGGGCCACCGAGGAACGTGGTATGTGATTGCCGAGGCCCGGTTCGAGCTGACGCCAGATGTCAACGGAAAGCCCGTGACGATCCCCGCCCGCTGTTTCTTGCTGGAGCATGAGGCCTACGGCGACGAGGCCCCCTGCCTTATCGTGGACGAGAACGGTGCCTTGCTCCTGGAGGACGTCTACAACGGTTTTGCGGATTTGGAGGAGGCGGGCTGGACTTGGCTGGACAAGGAGGAGGACGAATGAGCGACACAAAGAAGATATGGGGCCGCATTGGTATGACGTTCCATCTTACCGAGGAGGAGTTCCACACTTTGCAGGAAGGCGGCGACGATGCCGCGGAGCTTATCTTCCAGAAAGTGAAAAGCGGCGAGGCGCTCCTGGACGGCGATACATATTTCCCCTCCCCGGAGGACGGGGCCTGCTCGTATGACCCCAGGAGGTATTGGGAGTTCAGCGGGGACATTGAGCTATGCTTATAGCGGCCCGTCCCGTGGGTTATAACCGCCATCCAGCGGCAAGGCCGGGTAACACCATCCCCAGCCCCGGAACGTCCGACAACGGCCTTTCCAGGGCAAAAAGAAAAGGCCCCCTTGCAGGGTGTGTCCTGCAAGGGGGCCATCTGTCTGTTTGTGCTTATACGGAACCGCCGAGGGCGCACAGCAGCGCCCCCAGACTGGGGTAGCTGTTGTAGTTCTTCAGCCAGTAGTCCGGGGTGTCGATAACGCCGGCGGACACCAGGGAGGCCACGCCGGCCTCCGGGGTGGCGGAGCGGGTACCGGCCTTGGTGATCTTTGCCGCCGCCTTGGTCAGCAGGGCATCCAGGTACTTCACCTTGCCGCCGGTCACAGTCTGTTTCCAGTAGTCCGGGGAGTTGATAACCCCCAGCTTTGCCAGCTTATCGACTGCGGCCAGGGCCGGGGGCTGGATATCCTTTTCGTCTACCCACCCATAAACGGTGGAGCCGCCGCCCTTGACGTAGATCAGCTGATACGGGTGTTTCCCGTTGTAGATCTGCGTCACCTTGGCCTGACCGGGCTTGCAGGTGGAGGGTTTCGAGGTATTGGCGCTGAAATAGTGCTGGGTGCCGGTGAAGTTCACAATGTCACCGACTTTCAGCCCGAGGGACGGAGCGGCCCCGGTTGCGGGAGTGTCGCTGGAGGCGACAGGGGGCTTGACGGCGGCGCCGTTGCCGTTGAACTTCCGGGCGTCGATCCACCAGTAGTAGGAACACTGGCTGCGGAACGTGCGAATATCGCCGTTCAGCCGGACGTCCCGGGTGCTGGCCGGGTCATTGATCCGCATTTTGCCGTCCTGCCACCACAGCACAACGAAGTGACCGCCGCTGGTCCACAAGCCCGGCCCCATAAGAGCGATGAAGTAGTACCCCTGCTTCAGCATCTCCTCCACTTTCTTGTGGTTGGCGTGGTCGGGCTTGCCGTAGGTCTTGGTCCAGTTCAGCATATCGCAGTCGATACCATGGGCGGCGAACTGCGGCTTGAAGTAGCCGTAGTAGGTACCGTTGCCCAAGGCCTTGTAGCCGTGGGCCATAGACCAGTTGCAAGCGTCCTCCGGGGTGAACTTCTTCCCGGTCATTGTCTCGATGATCATGGCGGCGGCGGTGGGGCCGCAGCCGGAGCCGCCGATGGTGGCGTTCTCGCCCTTGACCCGGTAGGGCTTGTTCTTCCACCGGGCGTCGGTCTGGAGATAGCTAACGGGTTTCTTATTCATTCTGCGCACCCTCCCCGTTCACCAGCGCCTTGACGGCCTGGTTGTTTGCCAGCATCTCCCGCATCTCGTCCAGCGCATCATCCACCATATCGCTGAACAGCTCAAAAGAGACGATTTTAGCCAGCCAGGGGAACCGGGTCACGAACAGGTCATAGACCTGCCGGAGCTTCAGCTTGCCGGTACCGCCGCCCAGCTCTTTCTCGGCCTCGGTGACCGCCCACAGCAGCCACTCCCGCACCTTAGCCAGCTGGGTATCGCTGGGCAGGCCGAAGTAGCGGTAGACAGCCACGCCAGCCACCACCAGGACGGCGATAACAGCCACGATGATGTACCAGTTGTTGATGATAAACTCCATAGCTCATTCCTCCATGTTGTTCTCGATGGGGTTTCCATCGGCGTCCAGGCCGTGCCGGTTCCGGCTGACCTTTTCCGTTGCGGACTTGGCCGCATAGGTAACGAGGTATCCGATGCAGGCGGTGAAAATCGTGTTGGTCACGTCGCTCACAGTCTGCTTATCCTTGGCAGCCAGAACGAAAGAGGCCACCGCCGCCGCAGTAGCGACGACGACAGCCCAGACAGCCAGCTTTTTGGAAAATTCCCAGGGGCGTCTGCCCCCAGCTCTCTTGGGTTTATATGGCCCACGCACAGGTATCCCTCCTCACAGAAAATCGTGCTTTTGCAACCGCTCTTTGTAGTTGCTCCTGATATTCTCAATAGCGAGGACAGCCCGGTTATTCGGATACTCCGGGTGTTCCTCGCAATATTCCTCGTAGGCGTCTATCTCGGCCAGAACCTCGTTGAACTCCTCCTCGGTGTGGTCGATGGAGCGGAGCAATTCATTGTTGAAATGCAAAATACGGGTGCGGTGCCCGTCGGCGGTGCGCCGGTCGTCCATGGTAACATGGTCGTCCAGCTTTTTCTTGATTTCGCACAGCTCTTTTGCCACATCAGCATTGACGGCCCTGCCCACCGCCTTGGCGATTGCAGACCACGGGTTGACCTTTACGGGGGCGATCTGCACGAGTGTGAGCAGCACAACAAGCACACCGCCCCCTCCCATAAAAATTTCTTTCAAATCCATATCTCGTTCCTCCTGGCAAAGCGGCAACGAAAAAGGCAACCGCCTCAGCGGTTGCCTCTGCGTTGCTTTTCAGTTACTTGACCAGCTCCCAATTCTGGGGGTAGGCGCTGGGGGAATATGCGTTGTTGTCCACCTTGGAGCGGTAGACGGCGGCGGGGTCTGCCGCCTCCGGATCAGTGCAGCACTCGCCCTTGGCGTAGAGGCCGCTGGTGCCGCTGGGGGACATCCAGGGCTTGGCCTTGACCGGGTCTTTGGTGTGGGTGATACTCCACAGCGCCGGGGTGTTGGAGGGACGGCTGTCGGGGTAGTGCGCCGCATTGTGGGGCGTGATCAGCTTGTAGACCTGCTCCCCGTCCCGCACCGGAGCGCCGGCCGGCCACTGGGAGTAGTCCTTGGCGGGATCAAAGGCGGGAACCTTGTCCTCCTCGGCGATGATGGCGGTACCGTCCATATCAGCGGCCCGCCCCCGGAGGCTCAGCGCGTCCGCCGTACCCTGGGCGCGCATCACGCCCAAAATCATATCCTGGCTTTTCATGCCTCCTGCACCCCCTCACTGTATGCCGCGGCCATCTGGTCCCACACGGCCTGCACGTCGCCTCTGTCGGCCTTTTCCGCCTCCAGAGTATTTACCCTTTCCTCCAGGCTGGCAGGGCTGGAATCGCCCTCCAGGGCCTTTGCCTGGGCCAGCAGCGTCTCGTAGTTGTTGGACACGTCCGTCTCCAGGTCGCCGGTGTCCTCCATCTCCAGGTGGTACTCGTCGTACTGGTAGCCGCTGACGGTCAGGCCGTCCTTGGTCTCCGTGAACGGCTCCGCGTTCTCGAAAAACCGCACCAGGCAGAACCCAGGCTTGTTAGGCTGCTCCTCCAGCGTAAACGAACCGCTGGGAAGTACATCGCCTCTTACTCTCATGGCGTACAACCTCCTTAAGATTTTTTACTCCTATCGGGTCAACGTATTTGACCCGGATTTTATGACTGTCGCAGTGTTGCAGCTGCCCGATCCGGCTGAGCAGGCCCGACGCCAGTTGGAACGAGATAGGCGCCCCGGCGTCGATTTTCTTCTGTGCCCGCCGGCATTGACGGGTGAACCGCAGGAAATTCCGCTTGCGCAGGGTGGTGTGCGTCCGGGCAAAGCGATACCCCACGGCGCTCACCATGCGCTTTGCCACGGGGTATATCTGCCAGTTGCCTTTCATAGTGACGCCCAGCCTCTTTGTCATAAATTCGGCTATCAGCGTCCGGGCCTTGTGGAGTTTCTTCTTGTTCGGCCCAAAGATATTGATGTTGTCCATGTGCCGTTCCATGTACTTCACCCCGGGTAGAGCGAGGATATAGTTGTCCAGCACCTCCAGATAGTAGTTCGCCAGCCATTGGCAGATGTAATAGCCGATGGCCAGCCCGCCGCCGCAGGACTCCAGGATGGAGTACACGGTGCGTAGGAACCGCTTATCCTTGATTTTCCGGGCCAGCGCCCAGATCAGCCGCCGGATGGGGATAGAGGGGTAGTAACTCTTGATGTCCAGCTCCCCAGCGTACTTGCTGCCCTTGGGGTCGTCCCGGAGAATGCGCCGGATGTATTTGCTTACCCGCTTGCCGCCCCTCCCGGGGACAGAGGCGCAAGACCAGTGATACATCCCGCGCATGAGCACCGGGCGCATAGTCTCTACCAAGAGCCAGTGCATCACACCGTCCGGCCAGAACGGAACGACCTTGATGGTTCTCCATTTCTGGCTGCTGTCGTCGTAAACCTCCCGCTCGTGGGGCTTGGTGGGTACAAAGCTCTCCGATTTGACCATCTCATAGGTGCGGTCTACATAATCGTCCAGGTTCTTCAGCACACGGCGAACATCTCTCCTTTTCCGTTTTCTTCTGGATGCTCTGATGATGGTGGCGCGGATGAAATCCTTGTCCACCATCTTTTCGTAGAGGAAACCAACTCTCTTAGGCATTTCTCATGCTCCTTGTTTGTCTGCAAGGTCTTTCGAGCGTAAGCCTACTAAACCCTGTCCTCCCGACAATATTTTCACCAAGCGGTGAGGAAAAGCCTGCGCGTTGAGATTAAGAAACAAGTTGCCGCGCGCCGATGTTGCTGCTGGTGTTCGACGAGGAGTTGTTCGCGTTGAAGTACAACAACCCAGCGTTCGACCCGTTGCTGTAGTTACCGCCCACCATGAGGACGCACCAGCCGGTGCTGGAGTACACGTAGTCCGGGATATAGGTCGTTTCACTGCCTCCACTGGTATTGGGGAGGAACGCCCAGGGGAAGTTGTTGCTCATGCCCAGGTCTTTGATCCACCCGCTGGAGGGGAGCGTCACGCCTGCGTCAGTATAGTTGGCCGTGGTGTCGTCCGCATAGTTGGCGGGATTAGTGCAGATGTAAGACTTCCGAGCGTTGAAATTGGCACCGTCGATCCACTCCCAGATGTTGCCCCAGGGGTTCTCGATGTGCCGGTACTGCACCTGGGTTTTGCCGTCGGTGCCAGCGGCCCGCCCGGTATGGTAGGTCATGCTGTCGGTGCCGCCGTTGTTCTGGATGGAGCCGCCCTCCACGTTGCCTCGGCCGATTTTGGCCTGGCTGTTCCAGTCGGCGAACTCAACCAGGTACAACAGCCACACGGCGTTCCAGGAGGCGAAGTCGTACTGGCTCCACTTGCTGCCCTTGGCCTTGGACTGCGTTCTGGCCGTGGCCCGGGTCATGCTGCCCAGCGGTGCGGTGCCGGATTTGGAGAAGTAGCCGCTGATGGTGTTATACCGGGCCACATACTTGCCGGAGCCCGGGTGCTTGGTAAAGCCGCTCTTGGCCCCGCTACTGATGTAGAAATACCGCTTGCCGCCGCTCTCCGTGATCTTGAACCAGAACTCCGGGATATAGACCATCGTGTCATAGTTGGTTCTGGAGAACCCGGCGGCGCCTCGCTTGTGCGACACGGCGTTGTTGATGATGTTAAACTCCTCCATGTCTTTCCAAGGGGCGTAGGCGTCGAAGGGGGAACTGCCCGCCCCGGTACCCACGGCGGGAGAGGGATTGCCGGTGATGCTCACCGTCACCAGACTGTTGGGGTCATTGCTGGGGGTCAGCCGGGTCAGTGCGGTGGAGGTAGTCTTATTCCAGCACACGCCGAACACGTTGGAGAAGTTCACCGTCACACCGCAGGTCTTGTTCTGCGGGGCGGTGTGGTTGCTCCCCTCGGCAACCTTGATGGTGATGGTCGCACTGCCGTCGGCCACACCTGTCACCAGAACCGTGTCGCCGGACACATCGACCGTCGCCACTTTGGTGTTGCTGGACTGCGCGGAGATAGCCCCGTTCCCGGCACGGTTTACCGCAATCGTGCTGAACTTATTGGAGGAGTTAAGGGTCATTGCGGTTTTGTCCAAGGTCAAGCTACCAGCCGCTTTGCCGATAGACCAAGGCGCTGTTTTTGCCCCGGTCCCGCCATCGCTCCACTGATAGTTCGGCGTGGGCGTGAATGCGGCGGTATAATTCCCGGCGTTGATGCCGGTGGTGTCCCCGCTCATGGTCAGCTTGGCGCTGTCATAGCCGTTCCAGGTGGGGGACTGGGCGCTGCCGGTATAGGTCAGGCTCCCGCTCTGCTCGGGGACAGCCGCAACAGTGGCTCGCCCAATCGTCCACGGAACCGTCCTAGCCGACGTGTCCCCGCCGCTCCACTGATAGTTCTTGGTGGGAGTAAAGGCTGTGGAGTATGTCCCCGCGTTGGTCTGAGCCGTCTCCTCTTTGGTCAGTTGTGCGGAGTTGAAGCTTTGCCATGTGGGGGTCTGGGCCCCGCCGTTGTAGGTCAGCGTCCCGGTCACGCTGGGGGCAGTGGTGATGGTGGCCCGCTGAATACTCCACGGAACCGCTTTCTCTGTCTTGGATTTGTCGCCCCATGTGTAGTCGCCCTTGGGCTTGAAGTAGGCCATATAGGTACCGGCGTCAGTCTGCCCCTGGAAGTCAGCCTCTGTGATCCTGGCCTCCGGGTCGTCGGGATCTCCGTAGGTGACCTCCATCATCTCGACAGCGTAGTTGTTCCAGCTCGGTCTTTGGGCACTCCCATTGTACGTCAGACCGCCGGACTGGGAGGGGATCACCGAAATAGTGTTCTGGACGGCTGCGATAGCCTGAGCCGCACCGTCGGCCACGTCCTTTGCCTGTTTTGCGGTTTCCGCCGTCTGTGCCAGCAGATTCCGCATGGAGGTCTTGGTGTCAACCGGCCCCCAGATGTAGCCATCATCCGTGATGTCGTTGCAGACGAACTCAGCCCCGGTATCCAGGTTGATGTAATGCTGCCCTTTGACGCCCTCCGTCTCGGTGGTAGGATCGCCCTCCGGGGCAAGGATCGTCTCGCTCCCATTCAGAGCAATTTCCGTGGCGCGGATACGGGCCGTCATACCGGGGTGGGCCTCCGGGTCGTCATTATGCCCCCCGGCAAACTTCTCCATCATCCCCGGGTGGGCCTCCGGGTCTTGGTTGTGCTTCTCCATGGCGTCGTCGATGGCCCCCAGGGTGGCGATGCCGGCGGTGGACACGCTGACCTCCAGGCGGTCTTTGTTCGTGATCGTCAAGACCGCATAGAGCTTGAACGTGTAGAGCTGGTCGGTCTCCGCAGGGATGGTCACACCCTTGCGGCCCTGCTCGTCCTCGGTGTCCTCGACCACCATCAGGAGCTTATCATCCAAAAGGACGCCGCCACCGGGGCCGTCCGGCTCCTGCGTCTCTCCGGGGTCTTTGGTGATGGCGTAGAGGCCGATCCTGTCCATCTTGTAGGGGGCCGGATTGCCCAGGCTCGTCACCTGGATACAGGCCGTCACACTGTTGTCCGTCCGGGTGACGCTCTCGATGGTCAGCGGGTGGGCGCGGCCGTCGGGCAGCTCCTCCAACTCGATCAGGTTGTCGTCTGCGCCGACGGAACCGTATGCGGCGGTGATGTTCAGAATGCGCCCCGCTGCGAACTCGGCCAGCAGGGCCGTGCCAATGTCGGTTACTGCCGTTTTCGACCAACGCGGCGTTGCCTTGTTTTCTTCCATGGTCTACCTCCTGCTAAAGATTGATTATGGTCTGTGCGGTTTCTTGCCTCGCCGTCACCGCGCCCCGGGCCGGAGCTGAAGCGGCGGCGGTTGGTGCCTGTGCTGTAAGGGGGATCGCCCCGGTGGTGTAGCGTTCCTGCCATGCGCTGGACACGGCGGTTCGGAAGTGCGCCGTACCCCTCGGCGGGTCTGTATCAGGCAGAACGACACGGGCGACAAAAATCTCCTGCATCCCCGCCGACGCTCCGATGCGGGCAAGGGACACCCGCTGCGGCGCGGGGACGGTCAAATCCAGGCTTGCGGCAAACGTCTCATAGAGGCCAGTAGAGACGACTGTGCGGGCCATAGCCACACCCCGGATGATGGGGGTAGGAAGTTCCAGCCGTGTCGCCGCACTCTCCCACAGGCCGGTTATAACCCCGACACGGGCGCTTGCTGTGGGCCGGATGATGGGCACAGGCAGCTCCAAGGGAACGTGGACAGTTTCTTTGAAACCGGGAACGCTGGAGGCCGCTTTTGCAAGGGCCGGTTCCGCCTCCACAAAGTAGGTCACCCCGTCGTTGTGGGAGCGGAGGGACTTGTAGTAGTTCAGCCGCTCCAGGACACGGCGCTGCTTGTCGGAGTCGATGTGGTCGTTGGTGATGTTGATATCCAAGCGGAAGTGATACGGCTCCCCACCGTACTCAAACCATTCCAGCACCTGTGTGTGGGGATAGATGGCGGAGATAGCCCGCTCGACCGCCGCCTTGGTGCCCAGTATCTTGTGGACACGCCAGCTGTCTTTCAGCGTCCGGCGCTTTTCCTCCAACGAATAGTCGGCGTCCCACCAGTCCACTTTGAAGTCGTGGGCGAGTATGTCCAACAGGCGTTCGTCCAGCCGGTCGATGGCCGGATAGATCCTCAGCCGGTCAATTTCTTCCGGGCGCCGGGCCAGCAGCTCGGCAAAGGCCTCCGCCAGCGCCACCACGGACGGGTCTTTCTGCAGGGCGACAGGGAGCGTTGCCACGAGGTTTTCCTTGGTCAGCCCGTGGCCGGCGCCGGGCTCCCTGTTATTCATCTTCATACCCCCCATTTGTGATCGTCACCGTTCCCAGCCGTGCCACCTGGGGGACGGTCTTGTTTTTGCCGTCCCGGAGGACGGTAAAGGCCGGGGATACAAGGTCGATGCGCTTGACGCCGGTGTGGTAGAGATATTCCCTCAGCTCGTCCGGGTTAATGTCCCTGCCCAGCTTTGCGTGCTGCCACGCCTTATACTGCTCCACGGCCTCGTTCACCGCCGCAGCGACCTCCGCCGCGCTCTTGGTGCGCCCGGTCTGGAGGTAGTAGGTAAAGCTGATGTCATAGGGGACGACCTCGGCATCCTCCACGAATACCTGGTCGGTCAGGGGGCGCTTGGTATCTTCACTGCAAGCGTCCAGCACCGCCTTTTTCATCTCCTCGGTGGCGATTGTCCCGTCGTCCATGAGGACATAGAGCTTGACAACACCAGGGGTCGGGGAGTTCGCCACAACATCGGCGATTTCCGTGCTGACCTGCTTGGCGAAATACTCATAGCTCCCCCGGGCCCCGGCGCAGCTGTAGCCGTCCATAGATGCTCTCATAAGCTCGTAAAACTCCTCGTCCGTCGCCTCGTTGGCGCCGCCGTCCGATTCTGTGATGTTGGTGCACTCCGAGTAGTAGTCGTACAGATCCACCAGGGCGTTGATTTGGCCGGCGGAATAGCCGTTGCCGGCGGTGCCGGCAATCTGGCACCGGGCCTGGGTCTCCACGCTGGTTTCCCCGATGGGGACATAGACGTCCTTGACCGTTTCCCAGGTGAGCGTACCGCTTGCGTCGGTGATGCGGGTACCGGCGGGGATCAGGACGGCGGACTCCTGCGCCTCGGAGATGGAGAACCGCATTTGACAGGTTGCCGCCTTTGCCGCCGGGCGGATATGCTCCAGGAACAGTTCGCCCAGGGCGTCCAGGTTCTCCCCCTCCGCACGGCTAGGGATGTTCTGGTTGCCGGTGTAGTTGTTCATCACCCGCTCCTGGACGATGATGTTGCTGACCCACTGGATCAGCAGCCGGTCAGGGCTCCCGGGCTGGATCGTTGCCCCGGTCAGTTTTTCGCACAGCGCCACCAGCAGGGCCTCAATGGTCGATGTGTCCGTGGGGACAAATTGATACTCTGTGTTACGCAAGATCGATGTCCACCTCCACTGTCGGGATCAGGACGCTCGGACGGGCCGGGTCCTCCGCAAAGGAGATCCCCAGCACCGTGGCCCTGGGCTCCCACCGTTCGATGGCTTCCCGCACCGGCGCCACCGCCAATACCTTCGCCACCGGCATGGGCTTGTCCAGGAAGGACCAGTCCAGCCCGAAATCCCGGTAGAGCGGGACGCTCCCCAGGGGGGTGGAAAGGATCACCGCGATGTTCTGGAGGACCGAATCCACCGTGGCCACCTCGTTAAAGCGGATCTTCTTCAGATCCGCCGCAGAAACGGTATAGCTCATCTCTATCTCCTCAAATATTCCTGTAGGCTGACCGAGACCGTGGCCGTATGCACATTCCCGTTTCGGGAATAGGCTTTCGCTTTCATCTCGTGCTTCAGGATCGTCCAGCGGTACTTCCCGTAGCTTCGGGTCCCGATGGTCAGGGGGACCACCTGCCCCCGGTCCTCCAGGGTCGCGATCTTTTTTGCCTCCGTGAGCGGGTCGACCCCAAGCTCGGCACAAAGGGTGATGTCGAAGGTGACCCGTTCGGGATCCATCCCCGTAAACTCGGTGAGGGCGCCCATCAGATGCCGCTCGTGGGTGGCGTACCGGGCGGAGCCGGACCACGCCAGGTTGTCCAGCGTCCGCACCGTGGACTCTGACACCTGGAAAACAATGCTTCCAAGACAGCCGACGACCATACCGGCCGCCTCCTTTCCTCTTTTTAGCTCGTAATCTCCCCGATGATATAGCCGTCCATGTTGAAGCCGGGGAGGTACAGGCACAGGACGGTGGCGTTGACCTCCGGCATCCAAAGATAGGGCCGGTGGGCCAGCACCGGCAGGACGGCGGACGGGAAGCCCG
>OFFG01001399.1_pt1 | contig 14424 bp, 17 predicted proteins | sample 1521331 | NCBI WGS metagenome assembly OFFG01 (sample SAMEA3504129, study PRJEB24116) | mouse gut metagenome | biome: mouse gut; feature: mouse-associated habitat; material: faeces | place: Denmark | collected 2011 | reverse complement strand
AGGATTGCGGAAGAAGCGAATGCCGACCCTGTAATGGGGACGGACAGGGGTTCAAAATTTGCCCCACCCGAAAGGGGGCAGAATTCCACAGGGTGCTTGATTACGAGAGAGTTTATAGAATTTTTGAAAGGAGTAAAGCAAATGAACGGTAAAACGTGTGCGACTTCTGACATTGCAAAGGCATGGGATTCCATTGACTGGAATAAAGCCGAAGCATATGTTAAAAAACTGCAAATGCGTATCGTAAAGGCTCAGCAACAGGGCAGGACAGGCAAGGTGAAATCCTTGCAGTGGCTGCTCACACACTCTTTTTATGGACGTGCTTTAGCTGTAAGAAGGGTAACGAGTAATAAAGGCAAAAAGACAGCAGGCGTAGACAAAGTTTTATGGTCTACCTCAAAATTGAAATACGAAGCAATTCTCGGCTTAAAACGCAGGGGTTATAAGCCACTGCCGCTGAAAAGGGTGTATATACCGAAGAAAAACGGCAAAATGCGCCCGTTGAGCATTCCATGTATGAAGGACAGGGCAATGCAGACATTGTATAAATTTGCATTGGAGCCGATAGCAGAAATCACAGCAGACCTGAATTCTTATGGATTCCGGGCAAAAAGGTGTGTGCAGGACGCTATTGAGCAATGCTTTACCTGTCTGAATAAGGGAAAATCGCCAAAATGGGTGCTTGAAGGAGACATTAAGGGCTGTTTTGATAATATCAGTCACGAGTGGATTTTGAACCACATCCCAATGGATAAGGATATTCTGCGGAAATGGTTAAAAAGTGGGTATATCGAAACAGGAAAGTTATTCCCGACTGATTTGGGAAGCCCACAGGGTTCGGCTATCTCACCGACTATCTGTAACATGGTGTTAGACGGTCTGGAAGTCCGTATTAAAAAGAAATACCACAAAACAAAAATAAATGGGAAAGCATATTTTCCGAAAGTGAATTTTGTGCGTTATGCTGATGATTTTATTGTCACCGGCGAAAGCAGGGAGATTCTGGAAAATGGTGTGCTTCCCATTATCCGGGAATTTCTGTCAGAGAGAGGACTGGAACTGTCGGAAGAAAAGACAGTCATTACCCATATCGAAGACGGATTTGATTTTCTCGGAAGCAATATAAGGTGGTACAAAGACAAACTTCTGACTAAACCGTCCAAAAAGAATTATAAAGCCATAGTGAGCAAAATAAGGGAGATAATCAAGAAAAATCCGTCCATGAAGCAGGAAGATTTGATACGGAAACTGAATCCGGTTATCCGTGGGTGGGTGAATTTCCAAAAATACAATGTCTCATCACAGGCATTTGAAAGATTTGATTTCGATGTATGGAGATGCCTGTGGCAGTGGTGCAAACGGAGACACCCTAAAAAGAGCCATAAATGGATAGCAAAGAAATATTTCAGACGGGTTGGCACAAGAAGCTGGACATTCAGCATCAAAATGTCTGATTCGTTTGAACTCAATCTGATATATGCCACGGATACCAATATCGTAAGATGGCTGAAAACAAAATCAGAAGCGACACCATTTGACAGCAGGTTTACAGGATATTTTGAAGAGAGAGATACGGAGAGAATGTTTCGTGAAATCAAAGGCAGAAAGAAGCTGAATGCCCTCTACAAAGCACAGAATGGTATTTGCCCTATATGCGGCGGTGCTATCACTGTAGAGAAAGGGTACAGAATCCATGAAGCCAAGGGGAATGATTATAAGATAACAAGAATCTTAGTAGACGCAAGCTGTCACAGAAAACTGCATTACTCAAAAGAAGTTGTTGAACCGGCTCTGGTGACACAGGGCTTATAAGTGCTTGAGCCGTGTGAGGGGAAACTCTCATGCACGGTTCTTAGAGGGGAAGGCGGTAGTAATACCGCTGACCTACTCGACCATAATGACCTGCTGGAGCTGGCCCTGAACCACCTGCACCACGAATCCCTTACGCCGCATTTTTTCTTATCTCTTTCAAGGACTGTTCCTGCAGTCTGCACGGGGATCGAAAAGGATATGGCAGACTGTGAAAAGGCCTGTGCCAGATACCACCGCTGCAGCAATATAGCCGAAGCAAATGACAGGAGCAGGCAGTGGGAGACACTGGCCTCCCTGATTTCCATGCACAACAATGGCGGCTGTACCTGCGGCAAGGATGACAGCGGCATGGAATGCCCGGCGGCAAAATACCTGAAAGGCACCTGGGATATCAGCGAATTCTTCCATCTGGAAGACAGGAAGGAGGCGGCATAAGATGTCAAATATCTGTATGGACACTGTGGTTTTTTATGCCGCATCGGAAGGGCAGGAAAAAGGGCTTGCCGCACTGCGCAGTTCCATCGCATCCTGTTACCCGGCCGGGGCATCGGCCAACGATATCAGGCTCTGCCGGATATTCGAGCAGAATAACATCCCAACGGACGGTTTGAACCTACGCAGCGATGTGGTGGATACTACCCTTGCCGGAGACGAACACATCACCCTGTACTGCGACTCTGCATGGAGTCCCATGTATGAAGCGTACTTATGCCTCGCAGGCCATTTCGGTGTGAGTTTTGAACTGCAGGCGGAGGAATCCGGATGCGACGTATATATCAACACCGATATAAACGGGACGTACCTGCCTACCCACTATAGGGCATATCTTTCAGAAAGGCCAAAGGACGGCTCCCTGGATGCTCTCTTTGACGATGCAGACGGGGATACGGATCTCTATTTTGATTCGGAAGCTGACCTGCTCCGGTGGTTTGCGGAATGCGGAGGCATTGTCGCAGACTCCGCCCAGGCACTGCAGGACATCCTGGATGCTGATTATGTCTCCATCCATGAATTTGTAAACCCATATTAGAAGGAGGGACAGGAAATGGCACTTTATAAAAAGCTGGATCTGTGGTCCATATATGAGAGCCTGGACAAAATGATGGACTACTGCTACAACGGAAATGAAAAAGACAGCCCTTACTGGGATCATTACTGCGACCAGATCAATGAATTATGCAACATGGCGGCTGACCTGTATACAGAGTTGGATGAGATTAAGAGCAGGCTCTGGTACCAGATGCCCGCCAAAAAGATTGCCTTTTGTGATGAGGACGACTGCAGCCAGACGGCGACTGCATGGTTCAACACTGCGGCCGCAATGTTAGCCGATACTGACATGACGGAACTGCTGGAACACGAGAATATTTACTGCGCAGATGAATGGACGGAAAAGCAGAAACGGATCTCTGCCCTGGGCAGGCTGACCAAACAGCAGCAGATGTTCCTCTATACGGAAGTCACCGGCTTCATCACCCGGTACCTGGAACTGTCCGCAGCATTTGATACCATCGAAGCCGTCATCACTGAACTGGATTACCACCAGTCCGCCATGAAAGGCAAAGATGGCGTCACGTTCCCGCAGTCAGCATACGTTTAGGACAATATAGAAAGATAGGATTATAAATAAACAACAAGGAGGCTCTTATGTATATCACTACATCAACTTACGGGGGCATAGACTGGCATGACTCCCGCACCATATACGAACAGTTAAAAATCGGTGGTTCTTACAATATCAGGGCGAATGATGTTCCGCAAGCCATCGCAGATGACATTGCCAAAGATTTCCCCTATGTGGAGAACATCCGGGAAAAGATACTGCAGGCGCTTTCCGGAAAAACCTGCTTCCAATTTGCAATCAAGGAGGAGGAAACGGACAATGAAGGGAATGTAACCTATAAGGACTGCGAAACCAGTGAATCTGACGGTCAGACCTGTCTGGAGCGGGAAGCTGTCTTTGATGGCAGCAAACGGACATTCCGCCGGGAGTACGCTTTCGGACAGGTTTCCTACATTACAAGCTACCATGTTGAAGATATCCCGGACGACCAGATTGGCTATATTGTTACGGAAGATTTCCTTGCCCCATTCAAAGGCGCTCCAATGGTACAAAGGCTGTACCATGACATCTTTGATGATGAGGATGCCGCACAATGCTATGCCGACGACCTCAAACTGCATGCATCCGGCTATCCAACATCCATTGTTACTTTCCTTGTATGCAATAAAGGGAATGTGACCCAACAGGAATGGTATCAGCAGCAAAAGGAAGCCATGCAGCTGATGGAAGAAAAAGAGCAAACGTATCTGGATGACAGTTTCCGCATCTTTGTCAAATCCCATATAGAAAACCTGAAAAAGTTAGAATGCAGAAAGGAAGCCGCATAATGCAAGATAAAAAAGAGAATATAAAATGTTCCGGATGCCGGCACTGCAGCGGACTTCGTCGAGTGGGCAACACAAGGACAAGCTTCACCTGCTCCCATCCCGACCAGGACTATATCCAGAACTATTTTACTGAAAAAAGAATGCAGAAAATGCCCGGTTTCCTTGGATACGGGGCAAGATATTCGGATGCCGTCCCTGTCAAGACGGCGCCTGCATGGTGCCCTGAGAAAAAGGCACCAAAAGAAAAATAAAACAGGCAATGCCCACTTTAGAAGCAACCGGGGAGATGCAGCTTATGCTGTGTCCCCCCTTTTCCTTTTAGATAAACCATGCCGTCTTTTATACAGGAGCATATTCCACCCCCGTCTCATAAATCGCCTTATATATTTTCAACGGATAATTTGTAAGGAACCTGTCCACTAATGCTTTCGTAAGGGCATGCTCCCTGGCGTAACCTGTAAGAATCCGCCCGCAGACCTCCGGCTCCTCCTCAGCGCATTTCTCCAGATCCTTCAGGCAGTCCAGAAACTGCAGGACAGCCACGTTTTCATCCGTGACCTCCACCACAGGACATCTCAAGATATACTTCCGGTTCTTTATTGTAAGCTCCCTGACCTGTGCCGGCGCATAATTGCTGGTTATCTCCTCCGTAAGCGGAACCTGCGTGGACAGCCCCATACGGTTCGCCAGGGTATATCCTGAATAATACCCTACCCTTCTTCCCCTGCGCCTGACATATTTATGGAGTGCAACCGTATCCGCTGTCAAAGCCATCTTTTCCCCGAAAATATCTGTTTTCGGGAAGTAATATATCCCTGCTTCAAACCTGCAAAGGATGCCGTCATCCGTAAGCCGCTTTAAGTGATACCGCAGGTTTTCTTCCGATAATCCCGGAATGGAAATATCCCCGGCAAAGATTGGTTCACCCTGTTCATAATTCCCCTGCAGGTATTCATACAGCATGACATCCACTCCTTTCGTTTTGTAAATTATTCTTTTACTTATTGTTAGTATATCCGGAAATTAAAATTCTGTCAATGAAAAGAAATGGCAAATGCTATCCTCATATAAAGTCTCATCTACATTTCAATACTTTATACAATATATAGTATTTAATATTTGACTTATCCCATATATTGTGCTATCATAAATTTGTTATTGAATTTTGTGCAGTTCCAGAACGAGAAGCACACGCTGTTTAAGTTTGTACGGAGTCAGAAAGTATAAAGTGCAGGACACTTTACGCCTTCTGGCTTTTTTGTGTCTGTAAAGCACCTCTTTACAGACCGTCATACAGCATATCTGTACGCAGGCAGGAATGACTACGGCAAGAACAGGCCGTTATCATCTCCTGCCTTTTTTCGTTCAAGGAAGGAGGCCGGAAACAGGAATTCACAGATCCAATGGCAAACTAAAAAAGAAAAGAGGTAAAACGAATGTCACAAGCAACAGAACGTATCCATGAGCTGGTAGACAAACTCAACCGCTACCGCCACGAATACTACAATGAAGATGCACCCAGCGTATCCGATGCCGTCTATGACCATCTCTATGATGAGCTGGCGCGTGCAGAGAAAGAAACAGGGATCATCTTAAGCAACTCCCCCACCCAGACGGTGGGCTATAAGGCTGTCAGCAACCTGGAGAAGGTACGGCACCGCATCCCGCTGCTCTCTCTGGATAAAACCAAGATGGTGAGCGATTTGGCTTCTTTTGCCAAAGACCATGCCGCTCTGCTCATGCTGAAGCTGGACGGCCTGACCGTAAAGCTCGTTTACGAGGATGGGAAACTTGTGGAAGGCTCCACCAGGGGCGACGGCGATGAAGGGGAACTTATTACCCACAACGTAGCCGCCTTCCGGAATGTGCCGCTGTCCATCCCGTATAAGGGGCACCTTGAATTATCAGGCGAGGGATTCATCCATAAGAGCGATTTTGAACGTCTGAAGGATACTCTTGCAGGAAGCGATGGAAAACCCTACCGCAATGCAAGGAACCTTGCCTCTGGCTCTATCCGGTGTCTGGATGCAAACACCTGCAGGGAACGGGAAATCAGCTTTTTTGCCTTCAATATCCTTGCAGGCATGGACAAATTTGAGGATATAAGGGACAGCCGCAGCGCACTGCTGCTTTCCATGATTGATTTCGGTTTTGGAATCTGTCCTTTTGTGCCGGTTCCGGCAGGCGCCTCCACAGAAGAAATTGAAAAGCAGATCCGGAACCTGCAGGACCTTGCGGAGGCTTCGGACATTCCCATCGACGGGATGGTGCTGCGGTATGACAGCCTTTCCTATTCCGCAGGTCTCGGCAGGACAGCGCGCTATTATAATGATGGCATTGCCTTCAAGTTTGAGGATGATGTTTATGAAACAATCTTCCGCTCCATTGAATGGCAGACCGGACGCAGCGGCGAAATCGCACCTGTTGCTGTTTTTGACACAGTGGAGATTGACGGCTGTGAGGTCTCCAGGGCAAGCCTCCATAACCTGACCTTCATCAAAAACCTTGAACTGCACCCCGGATGCCGCATCCTGGTATCCAAACGGAACATGATCATCCCCCATGTGGAGGAGAACCTTGACCGTGGCGCATATGAAGACATGGTGCCGGATACCTGCCCCTGTTGCGGGCAGCCCACACGCACCTATTCCAGGACCGGTGACAAGGGACGCATGGTGGAGACCCTCCACTGTGACAATCCTGAATGCGGCAGCCGTATCCTCCAGCGCTTCGTCCACTTTGCGGAAAAGAAAGCCATGAACATCAGAGGGCTTTCTGAGGCAACGCTGGACCAGCTCATCCGGATCGGCGCCTTAAAAGGCTATCAGGATTTATACCACCTTGACCGCTACCGTGAGGAGATTACCGCACTGGAGGGCTTCGGGAAGAAATCCTATGAAAACCTGATCGCTTCCATCAATGAGAGCCGCAACACGACATTTGTGCGCTTTGTGGTGGCAATGGACATCCCCCTGATCGGCAGGACTGCCAGCAGGATACTGGACAGGCATTTCCACGGCAGCCTGCGGGAACTGCAGCTGGCCGCACTGGACCGCTTTGACTTTACCTGTCTTGACGGGATCGGTGATATCATGAGCAGCAGCCTCCATAAGTGGTTCCGCAGATCAGACCACCTTTTGTTATGGTGCAGCTTACAAAAAGAATTAAACTTTGAAAATGGTTTGGATGCACAGGCATCCGGAGAGGAGAACACTATGAACGGAACAAATAACAAATTTGCAGGATGCACTATCGTAGCCACAGGGAAACTGAAGAATTTCACCCGTGACGGCATCAATGCCAGGATCATCAGCCTCGGTGCCATGCCCGGCAGCTCCGTCACCAAAAAGACGGATTACCTGATCTGCGGTGAAAAGGCAGGAAGCAAGCTGGCAAAGGCGCAGCAGCTCGGTGTAAAGATCCTGACAGAACAGGAATTTTTAGAGATGTTGCCTGCATAAAAAGGAGGTTCTGTATGGAAACAAAAGTAGACTGGATCATACACTACGTTTTTGACGATCCCGGGCCATATCCATACCTCTGCAATGCGCACACGCATGGAATGGAGAAATACCACCACCCGGACTTCCAGATGGTCCTGAACCTTTCCCGGAAACATATCTGCTATCTTCTGAACACACTGGGCAGACGGGTGCAGAACGGGGAGAACTTCCATGACGGGGATATGGTATCCGGCCTGTATGAGGACTGCAGCATACGTCTGAAGAAAGTCCGTGAGACAGGACGCGACGTGCTACGGCTTATCATCCCGGATAAGCATAACCGTTTCCCGGAGGATGAAAACTGCATGGAACCATACAGGCATCAGGAAGTGGAAATGTTTGAGGGATGAACCCGCAAAGGATACCGGCATATCCCATGCCGTGAAAAAAGCTGTACGGAAGCGGCAGCTTTTCAAAGGAGGAAATAGCAAATGAACATTTCAGGTGTTCCGCTGCTGGTGGAATTAACAAACCTTCCTGCCGGCAGCCAATCTACAGAAACAGATCAGGAAGAGATTTCCATTCACAAAGATGTAGTTTCGGCTGTTATCTGGCAGCGCTGGATTGCCTGCTATATGCTGTATGACTGGAACCTGCTCAATGCTGAGTCCGCTTATGAAGACGATATGTGCATCTGGGTTTTGGAAGTATGCAGGCGGCTGGAAGGCACAACCATAAATGCCAGGTCTTTGGAAAGCACTCTGACTGATACGTTCAACCACGTCCTGCTTGAGGATGTGGAAGGCTTTATCCAGCAACATATGAGCGAATGGAAATGTGACCGGGCAACGGTTGAACTCTGGATCGCATGGGCAATATCGGAACTTTTTCCCGTAAAACCACTGCCAGGGAGGCAGTGACCCGGTGCGCCCGGCTGCTCTTTTCACATATGCCAGAAATACGGTTACTTCAGCGAAGAATCTTACATGATTCCGGAAATGCAGGCAGTGCTGCCTGTGTGTGGACGCGGAACACAAAAGGAGGATATGGCAAATGAACATTTCAGGCATTCCGCTGCTGGCAGAATTAACAGATCTTCCTGCCGGCAGCACACTGACAGAAACAGATCAGGAAAGCATCACCATCCATGAAGATGATTTCTCTTCCATTCTCCGGCAGCGCTGGACTGCCTGCTATATGCTGTATGACCGGAACCTGCGCCATGCAGATGATGCTTATCTCAGCAATAAGTACACATGGATGCAGGAAGTATGCAGACGGCTGGAAGGCACAACCATAGATGCCGGGTCTTTGGAAAGCACACTGACTGATACGTTCAACCACGTCCTGCTTGAGGACGTAGAGGATTTTATCCAGACACATATGAAGGTATGGGAATGCGACCGTCTAACGGTTGAATTCAAAGTTGTGAAAGCGGCAGCTGAAATCTTTTCTGGACAAAAATCATAAGAAAGGAGGCGGGAACCTGGTGAACCGGGTTCCCCTTTTCACATATGCCAAAAGTAAAGTTACTCGACGAATGCTGCCACAAATGCGGCAGCCGGATGAACAGCTGGGACAGGCGGCTCACAAACACCTTCAAAGTAGTGGACACCTGTGAGCGCTGTTTCTGCAGCATATATGACATGGACAAGGATGCCTTCCGTAAGCAGATGGAAGATTTCTTTGATATTCGCCCCTGCCAGGGGCTGTAAGGAGGCGGACATGGATCTGGAATACAACAAACTGACCACCGGACTTCTGGCCCAGGGCTTTACTGCGGACAATCATCCGGACTATGTAAAGCTGCCCGGCTGCATACCCGACAAAAACAACCCGCTGAGAAACTATGACGGCGGCTTTGTATACCAGGGCAGTTACACCGACGACCTCATCTATAAAACCGGCTGCGGGAAGTTCGTAAAAGGAAAGAATGTCCTGCATGATATGGGCTACATGGGGATCGACTGGTGCCATGAGAATGATAACCCGGTAATGCGCTGTCCCTATGACAATCCTGAATGCAGCAGGAACAATCCCCTGCTGCACGGGACCCACGGCGGCGTGCTCCGCGCCCAGTGCTGGTGCGAGTGCCACAAAACTGCAGAGCCTTACGATTACCAAAACAGCATAGAGCTGGCAAATGCGGAACGTGAGGCGGAGCGCAGGCAGAAATATGAGGAATATGTGTCAATGCACCACGGCAGGGTATGCGCAAACCACATGTATTATGATGAACACACGCGCACCTGGTCACAGCGCTATGAGCCGCATCAATGCTTCCGCAGGTGCTGCTCCCATTTCTGCCCGATACAAAACCGGGAACTGAGCAAAAAGCGCGGGAATGTATATTATGACCTGAAGACCATCCGCATCCGGCAGGACGGGACCCTGTTCGACGGTGAAAAGATCGTATCGGTCACACGCGGCATCCGCTACTATGACCACCCTGTCAGCATGGATATATGCGAGGCTTTTGTAAAGCTGCAGGGCGGCAGGATCTATGAGGAATACAAATGGAACCACTCCCAACTCTGGGCTTTGGACAGGACTTTCCAAGCGGAGATCTTAAACATCCGCGCCGAATCCAGGCCAAGCCGGGATCTGATGCAGGACCTGCAGGACATCAAAAATGGCATTGAGATCCGTTATGACGCTGACCTTCGGAAAGCTGACAAAGAGCAGAAAAGCCGGAAACGCGCGGAGGCCATGGAAAAGAAAATACAGGCGCTTGAACGGAAGCTGCGGGATGTGGGCTATGAAAACCTGGAGCCATACTCCCTGGATAAAATCCATGCCGACAAATGGCTTACGCCAGAACGGATACGGGAGCTGGCTGAGATACGGGAACAACGGATGCAGGAGGAAAAAAATCAGCCGGTGCAGCTCAGCCTGCCCCTGGATGTGCTTTTTCCATGAAAATTTTTTCAAGTATTTGCGCCCTGCGGCGTCTTTATTTATTGAGGGCATGAAACGCTGACAGAAACAACAAATTATGTTATAATGTGAGAGAGAGAGGTATATTTTATGTCAGACACAATTAAAACCATCCAGCAGCTGAATCTGGAGGACGATTTCCTTTTTGCAAAGGTAATGAGCGATAAAGAAGTATGCAGAAGGGTACTGGAAAAAATACTGGGGGTTTCCATACGGGAGGTTTCAATCCCTGCCACACAGAAAACCATCAATCACCTTTATGAAGGCAAAGGCATCCGTCTTGATGTATATATCAACGATGACGAGGGTACGGTATACAATGTGGAAATGGAACGTGGGAAGCAGAAAAAGGCCATTCTTCCCAAGAGGTCGAGGTACTATCAGGGAAATATAGACCTTGACATCATTTCTGCAGGGGAAGATTACCGGAAACTGAGAAAATCCTTTGTCATCTTCATCTGCACCTTTGATCCGTTTGGAGAACGCCGTCATATCTACACCTTTGAAAACAGGTGCGTGGAGAGTCCTTCCCTCACGCTGGGGGATGAAACCACAAAGATTTTCCTGAATACCAAAGGCAATATGCACGATGTGGATGCGGAAATGCTGGAGTTCCTCTCTTATGTGGAGAACACAACTGATGACTTTGCAGCGCAGGCAAGAAGCCCGCTGATAAGAGAGATCCATAAAAAGGTTACTGAGGTAAAAGAAAGTAAGGAAATGGAGGTCGAGTATATGACTTTATTACAGAGGGATAGAGAAAATATTGAATTAGGGCGTGAAGAAGGACGTGAAGAAGGCAGCAACCAGATGGCTTCCTTAATCAAGATACTTCTTTCCGAAGACCGCACTGATGATTTAAAACGTGCTTCAGAAGACACGGATTTCAGGAATGAACTTTTTAAGGAATATGGCATTTTATAACAGCAAACATATTAACAGGGGAGGTATGTGCTTCCCCTGATTTTGTATAGCAGAGGTCGAGTACATGACTTTATTTCAGAGAGACAGAGAAAATATTGAATTGGGGCGTGCAGAAGGCAGTCTGTATGCCACAAGAATTTTGAAACTCTATAATAAGGGAAATAATATTGAATACATTGCTAATACTTTGCAACTTGATTTGGAATATGTAGAATCTGTTATCTCCGATTATGAAAATGATTAGGGCATGAAAGGGGTACACAATGACTTTACAGCAAAGAGACAGAGAAAACATATTGCAGGGACAAGAAAATATGGCTGCATTGACTAAATTTCTGCTTAAAGGAAACCGTACTGATGATTTGAAACGAGCTTTAGAGGACGCAGACTTCAGGAACAAACTTTTTGAAGAATACGACATTTTATTAACCAGGAGGATACCATGACAGAAGAAAAATTATACCAAGACAGGAATGCCTTATATAAGGTTCTTGCCCGTACATACAAAGGGAAACAGTTCCCAGTATTCGGAACCTGTCTCCCGCCAATTCAGGAAATGCTCCCGCCAATCCCTGTGGATGACGGTTACATTGACAGCTTATTCCTGCTGGCAGACGGAACATATATGCTTGTGGATTACACTTCCGGATGCCATAAGACGGATATGGTCAAATATCCAAAGCATATCGCGAAAATTATGGAAAAATATGATAAGGAAGACGGAAATTTTGACCTGCACCTGCTCATCATTTACACTGGTGATGTGGAAAAAGCTGATCCCGTCTTTGACTGCGGCTGCCTTACCCTGCGCCCAATACAGATTTTCTTATCCCGTATGGATGGCGGGGAAAGATTGGATGCCGCCCGGCAGAAGATTCATTCAGACCTGCCGCTTACAGACTGTGACCTGATGGAGCTGGTAATCCTACCCCTGACGGTTCCCGGTTCTGAAGGGAAACAGGAAATGCTGGAAAAAATTGTGGATCTGGCAGAGCAGATACCAGATGAAGAACAACGGATTTTTACTCTTTCCGGCGTAATTGTTGCAAGTGATAAATTCATCAGCAGAGAATATCTGGATCAGATAAGGATGAGAATCAACATGACACAGTTAGGGTAGCTTTATGAAAAAGAAAAAATTGAATACGAAAATCAGAAAGCAAGGGAAAAAGTCATGGAAATGGCTAAATCTTTGATGGATGAAGGTGACGACCTTATTAAAATTATGAAGGTTACTGGACTGACTGAGGCAGAGTTACTTCGCCTTCAGGATGCAGAGTTAACAGTATAAAAGGTATGCATAATTAACCATAAAAAAGTAACCGAAATCGGTTACTCTTTATGGTTAATTATTTAATTCCTGAACTATTTTTTGTAAAAATTCTCTTGCTGCTAAATGCCCATGTGTTTGCGTGTTATAAGAAATTATTTGAATATTATACTCTTTCAATAAATATTCTGCTTCAATATGTCCTACATTCGGAAGTAAAGCATAATGCTTTCTTGTCATCCCTCTTTTATCTGCCATTATTCCTTGTAGAATAAAATCAATGTCTGGATCATTAAAGCTATATCCGTAAAACAAAACTGTATTCTCAATAAAATATCGCTTTAGCGTTTCATTATATTGTAGTTTATTAAAAAGCAATTCCCTTATATTAGCTTTAGTCAATATTATTGATTCTGGCACTTCATAAGAACCATGAATTTTTAATACTGGCAGCACACCTCCTAATCTATCTTCTGAAATATTCATATCATTGGGCAATATTATTTTACACAAACGCCCATTTTGGGCATTTGTCTGCTCTATAAATGAGTCAAAATTAGTCGTTATGACAGCTCTAAATGGTATCTGTGCCAACAAATTATGTGTCAGCGACTTTTTCCCCTCACATGATAATTTTAATTTAAGAACGTGTGAAAAATCATATGGACCTAATTTCTTTAAACAATATTCAGCCAATACCAAATATTTTCTCTCACAAAGTAGTGTCTCAATTTCTTCAAGTTCTCTGTCTGCCAGGTCGGAATATTCGTCTTTCAGGCAATCCACTAAAGCAACGACTAACTCATTCCATGACGGCAATTTTGCATCCATTGAAGCTCCCGCACCTGCAAACAAAACACATTTATTATCCTTTATGCTAGTTAATAACTGCTTCGGAATGGACGGAATAACTAGTGGTGTTTTGTCTATAGTTATCTTTTCTATGGCGTATGCTTCATCTTTTTCTTCAATAAAACTTCCAATTGCCTCATTAAAACCATAGGCGCCATCAATATTCTTTTCTACTAGACGAGATGGTAACGAAAAGCGCAATTTGCTGTTTTCGCTGTATAATTCATCACTTGCCCAGCTACTGCTAATATTATGGAACTTTCTTGAACATACATTTGCAATTCCACTTTCTAAATCAGCAGAAACAAAATTATAGGATACACTAGATGTGATATTGTTATTTTCATATGAAGCTCCTGCTACTAGATAATGAACCACACTATCCGGCATTTTTTGAGTGATTACTTTTCGACTATGAATATGCCCATGTAAAACAAAATCACTTCTATTGTTTATTAGCGTTTCTACGCGTTCAACATCATCATCTTTAAAATAATAGATTGGGTGATGTAATAAAGTAATTGTTATTTGTGGTTTTTCTACTTTAGAAAATGCTTGTAATACTTGCCTTTCACCAAGTACAATATTTCCTTTTTCTGAACTAGAGGTTGAACCCCAAGCTGAATTTAAGCCAACAATTGCAATTTCAATCCCATTAATATTGATATTCTTTGTATAAGATAATTCGGACTTTTCAATCGAAAAAGAATTATTTCCCACAAATTCATAATAATTATTACATTAATTATGCATCTAAGTATCACCAATCCATTTTATTTTTAAATAGATGTGCTT
>OFFG01001394.1_pt1 | contig 14468 bp, 9 predicted proteins | sample 1521331 | NCBI WGS metagenome assembly OFFG01 (sample SAMEA3504129, study PRJEB24116) | mouse gut metagenome | biome: mouse gut; feature: mouse-associated habitat; material: faeces | place: Denmark | collected 2011 | reverse complement strand
CACGTAATGTCGATTATGAGGTAACGAACAGAAGGGACGGCACGGAGGAACTTTTACATGAGGCGCAGACACAGAGAGCCCCCATGGGGGCGGGCAGCGGTATCCGTCACGGAGATAGAGATATTCGACCTGGACGCCATGGAGCTGTCGGAGCTGGACGCCCAGGGACGCGAACCGGCAGACCGGCCCTGGATTCCCACGGTGCAAGAGCTGGAAGAGGAGCTTGCGAAAGCGCGGTACAGGAGCCGTTACGGCAAAGTCCTGCGGAATACCGCATTCTCCCTTCTGGTGGTGGCCGCGGCCGCGGTGTTGATAGCCGTGCTGTTGTTGCCGATCCTGAAGATAGACGGAACTTCCATGACACAGACCCTGCAGGACGGGGACATCGTGGTGGCGCTGTCCAATTCCAGCTTCAAGACCGGGGACGTCATCGCTTTCTACTATAATAATAATATCCTTGTAAAACGGGTAATTGCTGCGGCGGGTGACTGGGTGGACATCGATGAAGCGGGAAATGTCTACGTAAACGAGGAACTGCTGGAGGAACCTTATGTAAAAGAAAAAGCCCTGGGGGACTGTAATATTTCATTGCCCTACCAGGTGCCGGAGGGAAGATGCTTTGTGATGGGAGATCACAGGGCAACAAGCATAGACAGCCGCAATACGGCAGTGGGATGCGTCAGCAATGACATGGTAATCGGAAAAATACTGATCCGGGTCTGGCCATTGGAAGAATTCGGAATCGTGAAGTGATAAATACCGGTAGAAGGAAGGAGACGGCATTATGAAGGTTGATTTTTTATCACAGGCAGCAAAACACCTGAAGGAACAGAAACAGTACAGACGCCGTGCAGTGGTTTTTCTGTGTCTGGCTGTGATAGTCGGCTATGGAACGGTTATGGCGCTGAAGCTGTACGGCCAGGCAATGACGCATAAGATGGAAGTGCTTGACTGCCAGTACGCAGTGCATGCGCATACAGACGAGTGCTATGAGACGGATGAAGAGGGGAATCCGGGGACGGAACCTGTCTGCGGCTATGCGGAGTATGTCCTCCATATTCATAACGACACCTGTTATGACAAGGACGGGAATACGGTCTGCACCCTGGAGGAGCATGAACCTCATGAACATACGGAAGAATGTTTCGTGACGGAGAGGATCCTGGTATGCGGCGAAGAGGCGGAAGCGGACAATGCGGCAGGCGCGGAAGATATGGCAGGCAGCACACCGCAGCCGGGAGAAACTGCAGACGGCACGGAAGCGTCGGGAGACGGGGCAGAGGGTACGGAAGCATCGGGAGACGGAGCGGACGGTACGGGAGCATCGGAAGACACATCAGGCAGTCAGGAGCAGCCGGGTGAGAACGGCGACAACCCCGCAGGAAATACAGGGGAAGCATCCGGCGCAGCGGCACCTGAAAATACGGAAACCCCTGACAGTGCGGCGGAACCTACGCCGGAGCCTGAAGGCGGCGCGGAATCCAGAGAGGATGAAATTGTCTGCGGGAAGGAAGCTCATAGTCATAATGAGAACTGCTATGAAAACGCATTGAACTGCGGCTATGAGGAAGAGCATACCCACAATGCCGACTGCATCGCGCATGAACTCAGCTGCGGGGCAGCGGAGCATGTACATGGTGAGGAATGCCATGACGCAGACGGAAATGTAGTCTGTACTATGGAGGAACATAGTCATACGGACAGCTGTTATAACGATTCCTACACATGCGGCAAGGAAGAACACATGCATTCGGCGTCCTGCAATGTACAGAATCTGATTTGCGGGATGGAAGAGCATGCACATGAGGATGCATGTCACGCATCGGCAGGCGGGCCTGTAGAATTGTCCGAGACCGGGACAGGTACGGAAGCGGACGGCACGGAGGCGGGAAGTACGGCATCAGGGGAAACTGGCATGCCGGAGGAGGCTGGCGCACCTGAGGAATCGGCGGCACCGGAAGAAGGCAGGACAACAGGGCATGTCCACACAGATGCCTGCTATATGGAAGTAACCATTCCGGTATGCGGAGAACAGGAGTTCCACATCCATGATGACAGCTGCTATACAGAGGAATGTTTTGACGGGGAAGGCAACCTGATTGAAGGCAGCCGGGTATCCTGCGGGATGCTTCAGCTGGAAGAACATACACATGGCGAAGCGTGCATTAAGACGGTGGAGCTGACGCCGGAGGAAGTGGCGGCGCTGAACAACGGGGCAAAGCTTCACATCCATGAGGACAGCTGTTACGACGAGGAAGGCATTCTGATATGCGGCCATGAAGCTACGCATATCCATGTGCTGGAATGCTATGATGAGGCAGGGGAACTGATTTGCGGTTACGGAACGGCTTCCCATGTGCATGAGGATAAGTGCTATGATGCGGCCGGAGGCCTGATTTGCGGCTATGAAACCGCAACCCATGTCCATGAAGACAGCTGTTACGATGCGGAAGGAAATCGGCACTGCGGCTATGACACGGCAGCCCACGGGCATGAGGCGGGATGCTATGATGCGGAAGGCAGCCTGGTCTGCGGTTATGAGACGGCAAGCCATCCCCATGAAGCGGATTGCTATGACCGGGAGGGGAACCTGACCTGCGGTTACGAAACCGCAACCCACATTCATGAAGATAAGTGCTATGACGAAGAAGGCAATCTGATCTGCGGCTACGAAGCGGCATCTCATCTTCACAGGGAGAACTGCTACGATGAGGAAGGCAATCTGGTCTGCGGCTACGAGACGGCAAAGCATTTTCATGAGGACAGCTGCTATGACGAAGAAGGCAATCTGATCTGCGGCTACGAGGATGCCAAAGAACATGAACATGACGGCAGATGTTATGATGAGGAAGGCAATCTGATCTGCGGCAAAGAGGCGAAGGATCATGAACATGCCGTACACTGCTATGATAAGGAAGGCAACCTGGTATGTGGTTATGAAGGCGTCAGGGACCATGAACACGACAGCAGATGCTATGATGCGGAAGGCAGCCTGCTCTGTGGTTTCGAAGGTGCCAGGGAACATGAACATGACGGAACATGCAGGGATGGGGAAGGCAATCTGACCTGTGGCTATGAGAATTGCAGCATCCATGAACACGATGCAGGATGCTATGACATCTATGATGCGTTGATCTGCGGTTATGAAGGTGCGGAAAACCATGTGCATACCGAGAACTGCTATAACGAAGAGGGAAATCTGGCCTGCGGGTATGAAGTTCCGGATGAATATGCCAACAGCAAGATTTTCAAAGGCAACGGGTATACCGTCATAGCAAAATACAACGATGACGCACAGCTTCCGGAAGAAGCCAGATTCATAGCGGAAGAGATTACGGCGGACAGCGATAAGGAACATTACGAGCGCCGTGAGACGGAATACCGTGAGATGACGGACAATGAAGAAGCTTCCATAAGGGCGCTGCTGAAAATAGGCTTCTATATAGAAAGCGAAGATGGCCTGACGGAAGTGGAACCTGCCGCACCGGTGATTGTGTCAGTGCAGTTCCTGGACGAAGACGGTCTGCCCGAGGGAAGCCCGGTGACGGTGGTACACTTTGCAAAAGAAGGTACTGAGGTGCTGGACGGCGGCAGTGCGGTTGACAACAGCACGACTTTCGAGATGGGCAGTTTCTCCGAGATTGCCATCGGGTATATTGAAAAGGAAGATCCAAGAGGGGTAAACACAGCGGGAGATGGAACCATACGGCTCCATCTCGCCGATTCTTTCGAGTATAAAGACAGTGCGTTTCAGATTATTTTCCATGTAGAAGGCGAAGCCATTCTGCCGAAGGGGACGGTGGTCCGGAGGAATCCGCAGAAAAATTCCCAGGACATCCGGCCCGGTGAAGGCGGAGCCGCCGACGAAGCGGCTGGGGCGGGAGGGGGGGGGGCAGATTCCGAAGAGATAACAGAGGAGGAAACATCGGCAGAGGGAGAAGAAATACCGGAAGGGGATGTTTCCGCAGACGTCGAAGAGACCACAGAAGCAGACGCATCCGAAGAGACCGAAGATGAGGCAGTAACGGACAATGAGGAAGAGTCGGAAGCTGAAGGGGAATTCGACACAGCAGTACCCGGTGAGGAGATTCCGGCGGAAGGCGAAGGTGAGTCGGAAGAAAACGGCAGCTATGTCGATATCCGGAAACTGAAGTTCAAGGTAGAGCGGCTGAGCAGCGAATCCGAAGAGTACAGGGCGTTTCTGGAGCATACGCTCTCCGGCACCGGAATCGACGAATTGTACCGGATGCAGGTACTGAATTACTCCCTGACCTACGAGGGTGAAGAACTGGACTTGTCGGAATGTAAAGTGACCGTGGAAATCCGTCCTGCCCGGGAGCTGCAGGAGGCCATGGGGCAGTCTGTTACGGACGGGGTAGACTATCTGCTGAATACGGAGGGGGAAACGAGTCCGGATGAAGTGGAGTATGTTCCGGACGCCGTGTCTTACAGCACAGAGTTCCCCGGGGAAGACGTCAGCGCAGGGGACGCGGAGACAGGAGCGGAAGCTGAAGAAGGGGAGGAAATGCCCTTTGAGGAAAACGGAGCGGGACAGGACGAAGAAAGCACTTCGGAGCAGACGGAAGCTGTGCCTCAGTCCGGCACAGAAGGCGCCAATCCGGCGGTGGGAAACGGTACCGATGCGATTTCCCTGACGGTTATGACAATGGCACAGGACGGTCCCGCAGATTTGGATCAGGTGGATTTTGACGGGACAGAAGATGTCGTGCTGGAGGCGGAGCTGACGGGAAGCCAGATATTTGCCGCGTCGGCTACAGGGTATCCAAATCCCAAATACACCGTACAGTACTATGCGAATCTGGAAAAGGTGGCTTTCAATGATGAGACATTAAAGGAAAACATCGACGCTAAAAATACAAACGAACTGCCTGTCATTGATACGGATGGCGGCAAGCTGCCAAAGAACGGAGGGGGAAAAGATAATTCACCCAATGAGAATGCGATTCGCAAACTGTACGTAGATACGAAAACCGGCAAGCTCAAAACAACAACGGAACTGACAGAGGTATATGCAGGCCGGAATTATGAATACCATAAGGCGCCCACGATTAATTATATCAATGCATTGATTGAAAATACCAGCTATGAACTGAAGGAACTGTGGGTTTTAAAGGAGGGAAAGGATCCGAAAAGTACAGCGGAAGGCGACTGGGATATATATCAATACAATGAAAAACTGCATTTTACGAATCGTGAGGTGTCAGGGGGAGTTGAAGGCAGTGAAACATATGTTTATATAAAGGATGGCAATACTCTCCGCCTGGTGTATGACACTACGACGAAGGAAAAAGATTTCCAGGCCGCATTTTATGATTATGACATCGGCGACGGGAAAATCTATGCGCAGCAGTCAGATGCCCAGAATGGGAATAATGGAAAACCCACAAGCACCCAGGGCACAGGCACATGGTATATGAGAACCGGACAGCAGGGAATCAACAGCCCCGGAAACTATACCAAACCCGGTGTAAAGTTTGCCTTCGGAAACGCCAATACCGGTTCCGGGCTGCAGCATGAACAGTGGAACGGGAATCTGCTGAATAAGAACAACACTACCCAGGGCGGTCATCCGACAGTCATCGGCAGCTATAAAGGCTGTACTTTTGGCCTTGCAGCCAGCCTGGTAAACGGTAAGATTCAATATGCCGACGGCGTTATCGTGCCTAATCTCTTTAATGATGGGGCTGCTACCGGAAAGACGGCATATGACAACAATGAATATTCGCTGAAGTTTAACCGTGTGGGCGACACACATACCTTAACGGCAGTCAACGGTACAAAAACCGGCAACCTGGACTCTTTCAACCATCCCAGCCCCAATAAAGATACGGTACACAATCACATCTGGACCAACAATTTCTGGCCCATGGATTTTGCCGACTCTTACGGAACAAACGGACATGATATGAAGTTCGGTGATTATGGCAGGCGGACAAATTATAAGTTTGCCGGTCAGGCAGGCAGCAGCGGCGGAAGCGCGACAGCAACCGGAGACTTTCCGTGGAGTGACGACGGAAAGGACCATAACAGCTATTTCGGTATGCATTATAAGGTTGAGTTTGACCTGGTAGCCGATTATACAGGACCCCTGGAGTACTATTTCTTCGGAGACGATGACATGTGGGTTTTCCTGGGAAATGGGGACGGAAACGGCAAACTGGTCTGTGATATCGGCGGCGTACATTCCTCTGTAGGCGAGTATCTTAACCTCTGGGATTATATTGACAAAGAGAAAGAAAAGATACATCGGCACGACGAGAAGGTATGTTATGGAAATGGCATAGATCAAGCTGCTACCTGCGGCTACGTGGACAGCAAAAAGTTCACCCTGAATTTCTTCTATACCGAGCGCGGTGAGTCCGGATCTACCTGTTGGATGCAGTTCACATTACCGTCGGTTTCTTCCCTGACACCGGAAACTACTGACAGTGATTACGGACATTTAAGGGTGGAGAAGGATGTAATGGTACGTGTGGACGGAGAAGACTACTCTCCGGAGGAGGTTTTCGGTGAAGAGGCGGAGCAGACCCAAATTTTGAGGGAGAAAGAGTTTAAATTCAAGCTTACGCTGCAGGGACCAAACGGCAGCAGCCTGAAAGATGATTACGCTTATGTAAAGTATGACAGAAACGGAAATGTCGTATCCGACGGCGGAGGCATCCTTGCCTGGGAGACAATTGCCAACGGAGAAGAATTCACCTTAAAGGACGGGGAATATATCCGGATACAGTATCTGCCCAAAGGTGCCAAATACACGGTAACAGAGTTGGATGATACAGGAATTGAAGGCGTCGTATACGAGGGAACAGTTACGGAACATAGAGAGAGTGAGGGGAGTACTGATCCCAAGGTAGGAAATGATAAGAAGGTAGAAGGTTTTGTGCCGGAAAATGGTACCGGTGAAATCAGATATATCAATATATATTCTACCTATACACTTCCCGAGACGGGCGGTTCCGGTAAAAATTTATATACAATAGCAGGCGGCATAGTTCTATTGCTTGGCGCAGGCTTTCTGTATAAAAAGAAATTCAGAGAAAGGAGGGCATAGGGAGTCTCTTTAATCTGAAAAATGTAACTTTGTGGGTTCACACAAAATCGTTTCAAACAAAGAAAAATAATCAAAGGAGGGTAAGTTATGAAACGAATTAAGAAGATTGCCAGTTTGCTGCTGGCAATGATGATGGTTCTCAGCATGGGACTTACGGCTTTTGCAGCGGAACTCCCTGGTGACGGGACAACAACAGAGTCGGGTGAGACAACAGGGTCGGACGAGACAACAGCACCAACAGCAGAGCCGACAACAGAGCCGGGCGAAACGGCAGATCCAACAACGGCACCGGATGCAACGTCTGGTCCGACAACGGATGCAACGCCTAGTCCGACTCCGGTTACACATACCTATGAGATTTATCAGATATTTACCGGTGATTATGCCGAAGTTGATGGTAAAGGCATTCTCTCCAATATTGTATGGGGAGCAAACGGTACAGGTACAGTAGGAGACAAGGTTGACAAGGCGACTCTGGATGCACTGGAAGCGGTTGCAGGGACCGATAAGACAGATACAGATCGCCTGGAAGTGATTAAAGGGTATGCAAACCTTGATTCCAAGCCGTTTCTGTCGGGTGAAGACACAACATATTCTGATGTTCCGGCAGGATATTATCTGATTAAGGACAAAGACGGGTCCTTGAATGGCACAAATGAAGCATATACGCTTTATGTAGCTACGGTGGTTAATAATAAGCTGACTATTACACCGAAGACAGGAATTCCCACACCTGACAAGAAGATCGTTGAAGGAAATGATAAGGTATCTACAAACGAGGCATCCATCGGCGACGAAGTGAATTATGAGATTACCGGTACTATGCCCAGCAACATTGATGCTTATAAGACCTACTATTATATGTTTACAGATACTCTGAGCAAGGGCCTGACATATAAAGAAAACAGCATTAAAGTTACTGTAAATGGTGTGGATGTTACCAGCTATTTTTACAAAGGGGTAGGAACGGATAATGAGACCACAGGGACTACAATTGAAGTAGGCATCCTGGACCTGAAGGCATTAAGCCTGCTGAAAGACCCAAAACCTGTTGTGGGACCAATTACAGCAGAGACCAAGGTTGTATTGACATATACGGCAACCCTGAACGAGAATGCAGTAATCGCCGGTGACGGCAACCCCAATGATGTTAAGCTGTCCTATTCCAACAACCCGAACAATAGCGGTAACGGTTCAACGGAACCTCCTGAGAATCCGAATAAGCCGACACCCACTCATCCTACAGGAGAATCTCCGAAGATTGAGGTTGTTACTTATACTACCGAGCTGACCATTTTGAAGACAGATGAAGATAACAAATTCCTTCCCGGAGTTGAGTTTACCTTAACCGGTAATGGTGTGAACATCGTATTGGTTACAGAGGAAACCTTTACAAAAGCGGCAGACGGTGAGTACTGGAAATTAAAAGACGGAACCTATACCACAACCGCACCTACAGTAGCCGATGACGAGACGGACAATACTGCGGATTATGACAGCGTTGATACCAAGTATACGAAGACGGTAGGAGTGGTTGCTAAAGGCAATGGAAAGACCGAGACAGATGTTGTGGGCACCGTTCAGGCAGATGGTACTGTAACTTTTTCAGGACTTGGCGCGGGCGAGTACACCATTACAGAGACCAAGACGCTTCCCGGATACAATACCATTGAGCCGATCGTCTTTACGCTTACTTTTAATGCCGAGACCAAGACATTTGTTTCCGACAATGCAAGTGTAACGGTTGGTGAAGACAATATGCTTGATACCTCCATTGTCAACCAGAAGGGATCTCTTCTTCCTTCCACCGGCGGTATCGGTACTACCATTTTCTACGTAGTAGGCGCTATCCTTGTAATCGGAGCCGGCATCCTGCTGGTTGCGAAAAAGCGCATGAGTTCTAAATAAAGTCGACAGGTTTCGGAAAAGGGTTTTCCGGGAACCTGGTGGACGGAGAAGTATTTTGCCGGGGATGGGATATCCCTTCCCTGGCTTTACCGCACGTAGCTGACACCTTCCCGTGGTGTGCGGTGAGCAACGGAGCGGGTGCGTGAACGCATCCCGGAATCCGGCCAACGTCAGCAGGCGGCGGAGCCGTTGGGGCTTAAGATACCGCCATAAAACATACTGTGGGGAAACCTATGAAAAAGAAAGTAGTAAAGAAAGAGAAGCAGCGCAAAAGAAAAGGCGCCTCGATTTCAACGATTGTGCTGGTCGTAATACTGTTGGCAGGTGTGGGAATTTTCCTATATCCCTCCGTCAGCGACTGGTGGAATTCCATGCATGCAACAAAAGCGATTGCAGGTTATGTGAGTGCGGTGGAAGATTTGTCGGGACAGGAACGGGAAGACATGCTGGAAGCGGCAAGGCAGTATAATACCAGGCTTCAGAACGGCGTGGATTTTCTCCTTACAGAGGAAGAACTGGAAGAATACAATTCTTTGCTGGATGTGACCGGTACCGGGATCATGGGATATGTCCAGATATCGGCTATCGGTGTCAACCTGCCGATTTATCACAGTGTAGAAGAATCGGTGCTTCAGATTGCAGTGGGGCACATACCGGGTTCTTCCCTTCCGGTGGGCGGCGAAAGAAGCCATGCCATTCTGTCCGGTCACAGGGGGCTGCCCAGTGCAAAGCTTTTTTCGGATTTAGACCAGATAGTTGAGGGAGACATTTTTACGGTAAATATTCTGGAACAGACGATTACTTACATGGTAGATCAGATCCGCATCGTTCTTCCGGAAGAGACAGACGAGCTTGCCATAAAACCGGGAAGGGATTACTGTACGCTGGTCACCTGCACCCCTTACGGTGTCAACAGCCACCGGATGCTGGTACGCGGTAAGCGGATAGAAAATATAGCCGGTGAAGTGGTGGTGGTAGCGGAAGCGGTCCGTATCCCGACTTATGTAGTGATCCCGGCAGTGGGGATTCCGATTTTGTTCATTACGCTGACCATAATGCTGATTGTCAGCGGTATCAGAGAACGCAGAATGACAAAGAAAGAGATACTGAATGAACTCCGGAAGGATGGCTCCCGGGATAAAGATTCGGAGTAAAAGCGTAAAGGCTATTACGGAACTATAAATTTAGGAGGAAACTGCTCATGAAAAAAAGATGGATATATCTTCTTGCAGCGCTGACACTGACTGCCGGCATGTGCATTGCAGAGCCGCTGGCCGGTATTGCGGCATCCCTTGAGGCAGATGCGGAGGGCTTTGTAGTCGGAAGCTGTTCTCTGACCGTATATCCGGAAGACCCCAACAAGGGGGAAACGGACAGCTTCGGAGCGGATCTTGCCGACGCTGACGTAGCGGTAGACGTATACCGGATTGCAAGGGCCGTTAAGACGCCGGGGTATGATGGCTATCATTACGAACTGGCACCCGGATATGACTTGGATATTCCCGGGAACGGTGAAGGCGGAGAAGGACAGCAGGCAGTAAACTGGGAACAGCTGGCACAGGAGGCGGCAGCCGTTGCCCTGAATGAGAATGCTCCCGGTACACCGGTGGAAGGCAGCGGAGTACCCGCCGGTACCAGGATGGAGAATCTGGATGCAGGACTCTATCTGCTGGTGGCAAGGGGAAGCGACATGACTGCCATAGCGGACTATAAGACAGAGGTAAAGCAGAAGGATACGCTTACCGGGGAAGAAACCGTAAGGATAGCGACCATCGTCAATTCCGAACAGTACACCTACGCTTTCCTGCCGCAGCTGGTTTCACTGCCGATAAAGGCGGCGGATGAGAACGGTGTAATCAACACGGGGAATCCGGGCGAGTGGATCTTTGATATGGCAGTAAACCTGAAACCGGAGCGCCTGGACAGATACGGTTCTCTGGAAATCGTAAAGACACTTGCCGAGTATGAGACCATGGGAGGCGTACAGGAATCCGCAACCTTCGTATTTGAAGTCACGGGAAGACTGGGCGACGAGATTGTTTACAGCAACGTGGAGAGCATCACCTTCACCGCGGCAGGCCAGGAGAGGGTGACATTGGACAGAATCCCCGCCAAGGCGGAGGTTACGGTGAGGGAGGTCTACAGCGGTTCCAGCTATGAGCTGACGGTGCCGGGAGACCGTACGGCCACCATTGCGGCGGATGATATTGTATCTGTGGAATTTGAAAACGAATATGACGGCCGCCGTACCAACGGGCACGGTATCAAGAATCAGTTTGTGTATGACGAGGCAGGCGGGTGGAGTTGGTATTCCAGCCCTGCCCAGGACGCAGCCGGAAACCGGGGCGAGCCTCAGCAGTGAATAAAAGGGATACGGGCATCAGGCCGGTGAAGCCTGTAAGGAAAGAGGGCATGCAGGGAACCGGGCTGAGAGGAACTGGAGTAAACAATAAGTACAGGGGGTGAACCGATATGAAGAAAAGAAAATTTTACCCTGGAATCCTTGCCTGCACGGCGGCTGTTGCCGTGGCATCTGCAGGAATCGGGCAGGCATGGTCCTATTTTACCACATATGCGGAAGCCTCAGGCGGCTACACCATTCATCTGGGAGACAGGACGGAGATTACGGAGACCTTTACGGAATGGACCAAGCATGTGGTGATTGCCAATGAGGAAAGTTCGGAACCGGTATATATCAGGGTGCGGGCATTCTGCGGAAGCCAGTATACCATTGCTTATTCCGGGGAGGGATGGACGCTGGGCGGCGACGGGTATTACTACTACAATCATGCAGTGGACGGCGGGGGTGTCACAGGAGCGCTAGACCTGAAGATTGAGAATATTCCGGAGAATCCGGAGGACAAGGAGAGCTTCAACGTCATCGTCATCTATGAAAGCACGCCTGTAAAGCATCATCCGGACGGCAGCGCCTATACCATAGAGGAGACAGACTGGAGTGAACTCCTGGACACCGGGAGTACGGAGAGTACCGGTGAAACCACGGAAGGAGGGGACGCATCATGAAGAAGCCGAAGAAGCGGATAAAGGCAGTATCCCCTGCAGTGACCGCGGTATTGTTTGCAGTGGCGGTGGTGATGCTGCTGGGCAGTTCCATCGGGGGAACCAGGGCTGCGCTGACCTACTATTCAGAGACTTATACATCAAGAATTCAGATGTATGACATAGGCGTATCCCTATTGGAAAATGACAGAGAGGTATCCTGGCGGGATTACAGCAGCGCCGGGGACGGAACCTGGAATGAACACACGGGAACCCTTTTGGAGAATATGCTTCCGGAGGGAGAGACCCTGACGCTTGGAAAGCATTACCAGGAGCAGCTGAAAGTGAAGAATACGGGAACCATCAATCAGTATGTCCGCGTCAGTATCTATAAATACTGGCTGGACGCGGAGGGAAATAAGCTTCGTGACCTTTCGCCGGATTTGATAAATCTGAACCTGGTAAACGTTGGGACGGACTGGATGGAAGATGAAGGCGCACGCACCAGAGAGCGCACTGTCCTCTATTACAGTAAGCTTCTCTACGCAGAGGGGGAGGGGGCTTCGGAGACATCGCTTTTTGCGGATTCCCTCACCATTGACGACAGTATTGCGAAGAAAGTATCCCAGGAGACGAAGAAGGACGGAAACTATACCACAATCATTACCACTTACGACTATGACGGTGTTTCTTTCCGGATTGAGGTAGAAGTGGATGCGGTGCAGGAGCACAATGCGCAGGACGCCGTATGGAGTGCATGGGGAAAACGGGTTACTGTAAATGAAGACGGCAGCTTGAGCCTGGCAGAGTAGGGAGGTGGCATGCGTGAAAAAGAAAAAGATATGGATGGGAATGCTTTCCGGCCTGATGGCTTTGGGCATGGTGCTTCCGGTTCATGCAGAGACCTTTTACGGGGATGAAAGCTGGAATGTGACCTTCAGCCCCGAAAATGAGATGGTGAGCAGTTTCAGTACAGCGGATATCAATGATGTAGTAAGCGGTATGCAGCCGGGTGACAATGTGATCATTACGCTGAAGCTGAAGAATGAGAATCCCACGGCCACGGACTGGTATATGCAGAATGAGGTGCTGTATTCCCTGGAGGACAGAAGCGCAAATAAGGAAACCGGAGGAGGTGCCTATACCTATCGGCTTTTCTATACAGATAAGAGCGGCGCGGTGGAGACACTGTTTGACAGTGACACTGTGGGCGGTGAAAACGGCGATACCGTGGACGAGATGCTCTCCCATATGGGGGAAGGGCTTCACGGGGCAACAAACGCTTTAAAAGACTATTTTTATCTTGATACCGTTCAGAACGGGGAAGGCGGCATGATTACGCTGGAGGTGGCGTTGGACGGAGAGACCCAGGGAAACAGCTACCAGGACACACTGGCGGACTTACAGATGAATTTTGCGGTGGAATTGAATACAGGCGGTACGGATACGCCGAACCCGGGGAGACGGGGCGACATCGTAAAGACAGGGGATGAGATGACCCTGACACCGTTCATCATCGTGGCATGTGTGACGGGAACCTTGCTTCTTTTGTTTGTGTTCTATGCACAGAGGGAGCGTGAGAAGGAGCGTAAGAAGGTGAGAGGAGGCGCGGTGAACTATGAAGATCAGTAAGAAGGCTGACAGGAAGGTGTGCGGCAGGTTTTGCAAGAAGATCGCAGCAATGCTGTTCGCATTCTGCATCGCGGGTTCCATGAGCTTTACGGCGCAGGCGGCAACGAAGGAAGATACGACATATACCGTACGTCTTTTCGCAGGGGCGCACGGTACGGTAGGAGGCGGGGAGGTCCTTGTCTACTCCGGGCTTAAGTATGGAAGCCCCCTGCCGTTCAGCCAGAGGATGGTCACCCTGGAGAAAGGAAGCAAGTACTACATCCGGGGGATCCGTGAAAGCGGGAAGGATAACAATACGACGCCGACAGCAGAACAGTTGGCGAAGGAATGCATAGTAACGGGGGATCAGGATTATGTGGTAGCATACGGGATCCTCGGCAACTCGGTAGCATACACAGTGCAGTTCCAGACAGAAGACGGAACAGACCTGGCTCCGCCGGAGACTTATTATGGAAATATAGGAGACCGCCCGGTGGTAGCATTCTTATATATCGACGGATATCTCCCGCAGGCATATAACCTGACAGGGACTCTGCAGAGCGACCCTGCAGCGAATATATTTACTTTCGTCTATACGCCGGTCAGCGAAGAAGTACAGCCTATACACCATTGATTCAACTCTATGCGGAGAAACACGGAATACCGGACTATGTGGACCTCATCAAGGCCATCATGATGACGGAATCCGGCGGCAAGGGCAGTGATCCGATGCAGGCAGCAGAGAGCGCTTTTAACACGCGATATCCCCACAAACCCGGCGCGATTACGGACCCGGAGGATTCCATTGACGTGGGTGTACAAACGATAGCGGCGACCTTGAAGCAGGCAAAGGTAGAAAGTCCATTGGATTTGGAAC
>OFFG01001377.1_pt1 | contig 14679 bp, 15 predicted proteins | sample 1521331 | NCBI WGS metagenome assembly OFFG01 (sample SAMEA3504129, study PRJEB24116) | mouse gut metagenome | biome: mouse gut; feature: mouse-associated habitat; material: faeces | place: Denmark | collected 2011 | reverse complement strand
TTGCCCTCGGTACAGCTCCTGACCACATAAACAGCCACAGACAGCCGTGGAACACGTGGAAACACTGGTTTCAAAGAGTGCCAGAAAGCAAATAAAGCGAAGTAAAAACGGATATAAACAACCAAAAATTGACTAAAAAATGTTTGTTGACCTCTTTGTATACACTATCGCAATTTTTAACAATTTAGATACATATTAAGAATAAGCCAAAAATTGGTAGGATATAGTAAACTTGCCCTTCCTGTACACAATCCGGGAGGGCAAGTTTGAATTTTAGCGGTATTTTATTCCTGCGGTATTTAGGAGGGGGTGCTGTTATGTCCGTAGAGCATCTATCTGGCTCAAAATGAGGAACATCCAATAGAACTCAACGCAGGCATCGCTACGAATTCAAACCACTCTCTTTTAACGTTTCAATGAGACCGTAGTTTACACTGCTGGTCTACGCGTCACCAGGGATGTTGGCGAAGAGGCGGTTCTTCCATTCTACTGAAAAATGTTTAATTCTGTGCTCCGCCCAGTTGCTGCGATGTTGAAAGAATTAAGCAAGAGAGGACTAGAATTTTGATGCATGAAGATATTCTAGTACCTGGAATGCATAAGCTGCAGCTAAAAGATCTTCTGGAGAACCGTAATCAATCCCTGTCAGAGCTTGAATTTTTGAGAGGCGGTAAAGCAGGGTGTTTTTATGGATGTAGAGTTCTTGTGCAGTATCAACATAGCTTCCCTGGTGCCAGACGAAGCATTGGAGTGTTCGGTAAAGTTCCGTGTGGTGTCCATTCCATAAGATTGCAGGAGGGGAGTTCTTTACATATTTCTCGAGGGTAGGCTTCGAGAGTGCATCAAACAAAGGGAGAAGAGTCAATCGGGAATAGATGTGTAGACAGCTGTCAGCAGCATGATTGGTGCCAATTGAGAAGGCGTTCATGGCCAATTTTATTTGCCTGCGGAAGTCATCTAAAGACGAGAAAATATAGCTCAAGCCAATGTCAGCCTCTAATGGAGTTAGCTTTTTCTGTAACCATGAGTACATTTTGTGGCTTTCTTTCACGTTTTTGTAACAAAAGAGTAATATAACCTGTTTCTGACCGAGTGTAGATAGAATGTGTGTCTGCTCAGAGAGTAAAGAGGCTTGCAGATACTGCCCTAGACGAGCGAGAGAGGGATCGTTACCAAGAGAGATGAAGCCAGCTTGAAAATAATTGTTTTTTTCGAGTTCTGCTTTTCTTTCGGCCAGTGACTGTGGAAGTTGAGTATCACTTGTCTCCATTAGAGATTTTAGAAGGGAGGAATCAAGTTTTTGACAGTCTGTAAGAGTTTCATAATCCTCCAAAAAATGAGAAAGCGTCTCAACAAGTGCATCCAACAAATAATAATCATCCGAAGAAAAGGCGTGGAGGCATTGTAACACAGCAATCGTACCAAGATATGCGCCATTTTTGGAATATATTTTTTGGGCCAGTCGAGGAATATCGTTGAAGTGGTTAGCGTTTTGCCAAAGCGTTACGGATGAGGCCTGTTCCAAATCCTTCATCATGCCAGTATTTTTGATTAACAGCACATTTTCATCGCTGAGGCGGCCGTTGAGGAGACAGTCCTTCCAGAAAATGTCGTTAATATCGCAGCCGAGTCCCTCCATGGCAATCAGTTGATAAGCGGGATCCAATAATATAATTGCGTTTTGCATAATAGCTGTAGCTTGCAAAATAATGGATTTAATACTGGAGCCAAGAGATAGGGAACTCATTAACATATGCGCCATATGAGATTGAGAGGATTGAGAAAGAAATAAGTTTTGGATGCGGTTGAGCAGTATGGCGGCTGTGATTTGCTCAGGCCAGACCACAGTTTCAGCACAATAGGGATCCTGAAACGCACCGGGTGAAGAAGGAATTATGATACACGCGTAATATCCAGACAGCAGGGGTTCCGGAATCCGATTGCCTTCAGCAATATATAGACAGTGACGGAATAGCTGGGTATCGGGTTGGTAGATGTTCACACCTAAGAAACTCATGGCGGGGAAAGCGGGATTTCGAATCAAAATATCCTCTGGATATCCAAATGAGGCCAAAATCGACGATAGAGTAAAGTGTTCCATAGTATAGCGTAACCTTTCTGCAGAATTTAACTGTTCTTTTAGACAGAGAAAGTTGAGAAATATTTGGATGAAGCAAACGATATATAATGAAATGCAATTTCATTATAATCATAATATACAAAAAATCGCTGAAATTCAAGCGGAAACTAAATGTACTTTAAATAAAAAGGAGAATGGGATATGCAACATCAAGAACTGTTTACCAGAGCCAACATCGGTAAGATGCGCTTAAAGAACCGTATCATCATGTGTCCTATGGGCAACAAGACCGATCCCGATGGCGGTGTTCAGATGCGGAACATTGACTACTTTGAGGAGCGTGCAAAAGGCGGCGCTGCAGCTATCTTCACTGGTGCATTCATGTGCACAGAGGAATTTGAGACTCGCGGCTGCAACGTCATTTACAACTTCTCTCATGTTGACCGTCTGACCTTACTGTGCGACAAGGTGCATGCCCATGATTGTAAACTGGTTGTTCAGCTGACTGCTGGTCTGGGACGTATGGGCTATACTGACCCCACTCGCCCGCCCTATTCTGCCAGCGACACGGAGACGTTCTATTTCAAAGGCGTTCGGTGTAAGCCTTTTACTGTGGATCAGATTCATTACATGGTTAAAGCGATGGGCAACTCTGCCATGCTGTGCAAGCGCGCTGGAGCTGACGCTGTCGAGCTGCACTGCTATGGAGGTTATTTGATCGACCAGTTCCAGACTGCACGCTGGAATACCCGTACCGATGAATACGGCGGAAGCCTTGAGAACCGGATGCGCTTCACCATGGAGATCATTGCCGAAGTCAAGAAGATGTGCGGCGAGGACTATCCCATCATCGTGAAATTCTGCGCCACCCATGACATGGGCGAGGGCGGTGGCTATCACGACCTGGAAGAGGGTCTGAAGATGGCCAAGATGTACGAGACCGCTGGCGTTGCTGCTCTGCATGTGGATGTTGGCTGCTATGACGCATGGTACAAGGCGATTACGACCTGTTACAACAAGGAAGGCCATCAGCTATTTGCGGCTAAGGCTGTAAAGGATGTTGTTTCCATTCCTGTTATCACACAAGGAAAGCTGGCTGATCCCGACAGGGCCAACGCTGTCATTAAAGAAGGCATCGCAGATGTGGTTGGCCTGGGCCATCAGATGCTGGCTGATGCATATTGGCCCCAGAAGGTCAAGGAGGAGAAATTTGAGGATATCACCCCCTGCATCGGCTGCAATGAGTGCATGTACCCCAGCCGTAATGGCCAGTATCGCCACTGCGCGGTAAACCCGCTGTGCTATCATGAGAAGGATTATCCCCTGGTACCCGCAGAGAAGCCTAAGAAGGTCCTGGTCATCGGCGGCGGCCCTGGCGGCATGACTGCAGCCCGCACTGCTGCGCTGCGCGGACATAATGTGACGCTGTGGGAAAAGGAGTCTTTCCTGGGTGGAAATATGGTTGCTGCCGGCGCTCCTGACTTCAAGAGCGATGTGAAAAAGTTCGAGGAGTACCTGATCCGCAAAACCCGTGAAGCCGGTGTCAATATTGTGCTGAACAAGACTGTTACAGTAGATGAGGTTTTGACTGCCGGGTTTGACGCTGTCATTCTGGCTGCTGGTTCCCGCAACTTCATTCCTCCGATCAAGGGCATTGACGGCCCCAATGTGCTGACGGCCAACGATGCGATGTGCGGTGCGCCGCTGACTGGCAAAGTTCTGGTCATCGGTGGCGGCTTGGTCGGTATGGAAGCAGCGCTTCAGTTTGATGAGACTGCTGAGAAAGTGACAGTTGTGGAGGTGGCTGACGCCATTCTGAAGACGCTGGAAGAAAACCTGAACAACACACAGGCCCTGTATAACATGATTGACAACTCTAAGCTGGAGATTGTCACCTCTGCTGCAGTTACTGAGATCGGTGATGGTTATGCCGTCTACACGAAAGATGGCAAGGAAGTTAAGATCGACTGCGACAAGGCGGTGGTGGCTTCTGGCTATCGTTCGAACAATGAGATGGATGAAGTCCTGTGGGACAAGTTCGACTATTACCGTAATATCGTTCCCGAGAAGGCTCCTGGAAAGATTGTTCAGGTGGTTCACGCAGGCTTCCACGCAGGTCGCCTAGTATAATGTAGAATTTATTATCGGGCAAAATGGACATAGATTACCAGATACCTTGTTGCGCATGTCAGCAGATTACCACTGGTGATATGCACAATCACGATTTGTAAAATTGTTTGTTTTGTGCATTTCCAAAACACAAAGAATCTATTAGAATAAAGAGTGAAATGAGATTTCACTTTTGCAAAAAATGAATCTTATTTCGAAAGGAATGGGAACGATGCAAGAGAATACTGGAAAGAAACGCTTTATCAGCGCAACATCTTTCGGCATCATGGCGACCTGGTTTGGCATGCACTGCGGCTCTGGCTTCGCAACTGGCACTCAGTACACGATCTATTACAGCAAGTATGGCTGGCTGGCATTGGTGATGCCCTTCATCACCTGGGCAATTCTTGGCGGCGCGTTCTACTTCATTTTTGAATATGAGCGTGTAACGAAGATTAATACCTATAAGGATTACGCACAAAACGTTTTCATTAAGAAAATCGGAATATTGTTTGTAATCGCAATTGATCTTTGGTCTCTGTGTGCACAGATGCTGGGCGTTACCGGCATCTTGGCTGGTACAGGATCTCTGTTTGAAGGAATTAACCTGCCTTATTACTTAGGTGTGGCGATCATGGCGGTTATTGTTCTCTTCATGACCATTTTTGGTGTAAAAACCATGATGAAGGTTTCTTCTTATATCACGTATGGTCTGATTGTTGTCATTTTGATCCTTGGTATCGTTGGCGTTGCCCAGAACTGGTCCAATTTTGTCTGGGTCATCAGCACTCGGCAGAATGATGGCGGTACATTCCTTGACGCACTGAAGTCCGCATTTACCTATTCTGGTGTTCAGATCGGCGCAATGTTTGCTGTAGCTTCCATGGCACCGCAGTTGGAAAATCGTGCAGATTCTGCCAAGACAGCTGTTGGCGGCGCTCTTCTGAATGTTTTGATGCTGCAGGTGCTGGGCATCGTCGTGATTGCGAACTATCCGGCAATCAATTCTGAGGCACTACCTGTTCTGGCGGCTCTAAACAACACCGGTATCCCTGTGCTGGCATGGCTGTATCGCATCATGCTGTTCCTGGCTCTGCTGAGTACCGGCGCCGGCTGCGCCTTTGCCATCGTGACCCGCTGGAAGGGTGTTATCGCCAAGAGGCTGAACTGCCCTGAGACCGTGGTTGCTGCGGTGATCGCCATTGTCATGATGCTGATCGGTGCTTTTGGTTCCAAGTTCGGTCTGGTTGCCGTGTTCTCCAAGGGCTACGGATTCCTGTCCAAGATGGCGTGGCCTCTTGGTATTCTGCCCGCATTCCTCATCCTGCCTTGGCGTATCCACTTCCTGCGCACTACTGGTAAGGATGCTCCTGAATTTGCTAAGAAGTGATATACCTCTCTCCCTATTTACCTCCGGTAAAAACAAACGCGGACTTCGAAAGAAGTCCGCGTTTGTTCTGGTAGTACCAAAGACAACCCCCGGCTAGGCCGGGGGTAAAAAAATAGCTTATAGTGAGGAGTAAAGTAGAAAAGAAAGAAGCTCCCTGTTAGAGTAAGAGTGATTTGCCGACCACACAAATACCAAAACAGGGAGGTCTTCATCGTGAAAGATAAAGACATAAGTAGTTTAGAACATACCAGCTGGAGAAGTCAATACCACATCGTATTTGCACCGAAATACCGCAGGATGGAGATATATGGACAAATCAAGCAAGATATCGGTGCAATTTTGCGGAAGTTATGCCAGCAGAAAGGGGTGGAGATTATAGAGGCAAAAGCGTGTCCAGATCATATTCATATGCTCGTCAGCATACCGCCGAAGTACAGTGTAGCACAAATTATGGGATATCTAAAAGGAAAGAGCAGTCTGATGATCTTCGACCGACATGCGAATTTAAAGTACAAGTACGGAAACCGCCATTTCTGGGCGAGAGGGTACTATGTGGATACGGTAGGGAGAAATAAAAAGCAGATAGCGGAATATATCCGAAATCAACTCGAGTCGGACCAGCTGGCAGATCAGCTGGGGCTGAAAGAGTTTGTAGACCCGTTTACGGGCCACGAGAACAAGTAGGCGTAACGAAATACCCCTTAAGGGGTTGCCCGTGAAAGAAATGCAGTCGGCAAACCTTTCGGGGCCACTTAAGGGGCTTCGTCCGTATCATGACCTTCTGGGGCTTACTCAAGCCTCCGGCTTAGCCGGAGGTTTTGACTTACATGTCAAAAATATTGTCCAAGATCAACAATGGGCTATATTCTCTATAAAATTCATCCAGAATGCTGTTCACTACGCAGACCATCGATGGGATCTGTTCCAGCGGAATTTGGAACAGTGTTCCGCTGACACTGACACTGGCCACGATGTGGCCTTTGTCATTATAGATCGGCACGGCGAAGCAGCGAGTGCCCGGAATGTTTTCTTCGTCGTTCAAAGCATAACCACGCTTCAAAGTCAGCGCAAGATCTTTTGCAAGCTCTGCTGCGCTGGCAATGGTTTTTGGAGTAACGGGTTCAAATTTATGATGCTTACAGTAGTCTGCCAGTTCCGCTTTGGAGAATTGGGATAAAAATACTTTTCCGGAGGCGTTGGTGTGGGGGGTAAACACATGTCCCAAGTGGTGGTAAAAGCGGATCATTTGCTTGGAACTGATACACTCATCGATATAAATCAAATTGGTGCCGTCCAGTATGGCAAGGGCGCAAGAAAGATTCAAACGCCTGGTGATCTCCTGCAAATAGGGATGTAAGAGCTGGTTTACAGACAGGTTTTCGCGGATATTGGTACCGATTTTCAGAAATTTCATGGTGAGAGAGTATAGTAAGGTATCTTCGTTTTGCCTTGCGTATTCGTTGGCAATCAGTGTGTTCAAAATGCGCATGGCTGTACTGCTAGAGACGCCGCTTTCATCAGCAATATCATTCAAGCGCATAGGCTTTCCACTGGTGGACATGACTTCGATGATACGAAGCATACGGTCAGTGGACAGATTAGAAGCGTTCATATCTACCATAGATTGTACCCCTATTTGAAATGCAACAACTTAAAAATAGTTTAGCACACTTGCGTTGTATGCACAAGTACGATAAAGAAAATTCAATCGTACTTATCATACAAAATAAAATGATTTTTGTCGTATTAACAGACAGAAAAGAAAAAATATCGTTGGGATTTGTTGACTTCATACACACGTGTCATATAATAATACTGCAAAAGTGAAATTGAATTTCAATAAATGGTGTAAGGGGGACTGATATGGAAAAAAATATTCATATTTTCGTCGGGCATTATGGTAGTGGAAAGACAGAATGTGCTATCAACTATGCCATTCGGCAGAAAAATGCAGGCATAGAAGTTGCGATGGCTGATTTGGATATCGTGAACCCTTATTTCCGGACCCGCCAGCAGGCAGAGATGCTGGGGGCCAAAGGAATTCGAGTTGTATCCAGCAATTTCAATAATGATTGGAAAATTGATATTCCCAGTATCAACAGTGAGGTACAGTCTTTCTTCGTAAATAACGGGAGAGACAATATTATCGATGTAGGCGGTAACGCCGTGGGAGCCAGAGTGCTGGCCCGCTTTCGGGACCAGATTGGGGACGGCAGTTATGAGCTTTGGCTTGTGGTGAATGCCAACCGTTATGAAAGCCAGACAACAGCTCAAGTCATGGAGTTTGCAGATGATATTGAGAGGATGTGCGAACTGAAGATCACAGGCCTGATTAATAACACACATATGCTGACCGAAACGACGATGGAAGACATCCTGCGGGGAAATAGAGTCGTGAAAGAGGTCTCCCGGAAACGAGAACTCCCGTGCCTGTTTTGCTCTTGTCCGCCGGAGCTTTTGGAGAAATGCAGATCCATGCAAGAGGAACTTGCAGGAGAGGTCATTCCCGTCAGGATGTATGTCCGTCCGGAGTACTTAATGGATTGACAATCATGCATTTCCGGAAAATCAAAAAGGAAAAGGATGCGTTTAAAAGATGAAAGCAACGATGAACATCAATATGGAGCTGTGCAAGGGCTGCGGCCTTTGCGTCGCTGCCTGCCCCTTGAAAATCATGGAAATTAATAAGACTGCAACCAACCAGAAGGGTTATCATCCTGCACATAACTTTGCTATCGAGAAGTGTATCGCCTGCGGCAATTGTGCAGTTACCTGCCCTGATGCAGCTATCGCAATTGAGAAAGAGTAAGGGAGGAGAAAGCAAATGGCAAGAATTTTGATGAAAGGCAACGAGGCAATTGCGGAAGCAGCTGTCCGTGCTGGCGTTGAAGCGTTTTTCGGTTATCCCATCACTCCGCAGAACGAAGTGCCTGAGTATCTCGCCCGGGAGCTTCCCAAGCACGGCGCCACTTATCTGCAGAGCGAAAGTGAGCTGGCTGGTGCCAACATGCTTTTGGGTGCGTCTGCAGCCGGAGGCCGCGTCATGACCAGCACTTCCGGCCCAGGTCTGTGCCTGATGCTTGAGGCTATGTCCTCCATGGCACTGACCCGTTTGCCCGCGGTTATCGTGGATGTTGTTCGTTCCGGCCCCGGCATGGGCGACCTGGCTCCTGCCCAGGAGGATTGGAAGGTCTCTGGTAACGGCGCTTATAAGATCCCCATTCTGCTGCCTGGCAATGTACAGGAATTGGCTGAGATGGTCTATGAGGCATTTGATATCGCAGACCAGTACTGGACTCCTGTGTTGGTCCTGGCAGACGGTATGCTGGGACAGATGATGGAGCCGGTCGACTTTGATAAGATGCCCGCTAAACGTGAAAATCTCCCTGAAAAGACCTGGAAGCTGAAGGGTATCGGTGAGAGAGATGGGCAGCGCGTAATGATGACGCTGACCTATGGCCGCCCCCTGACAGAGTACACGGATATCTTCGAGCATGAGACTATGCCCGCCATCATCAAGAACGAGACCCGCTATGAGGCTTATGGCTTGGAGGATGCCGATATTGTTGTTACCGCTTACGGCACTGCTGCCCGTATGGCGAAGGCTGCAATTAAGGAGCTGGATTCCAGCGCTAAGGTCGGTTTCATCCGTCCCAAGACTGCGTGGCCCTTCCCGGCAGAGGCTTATGAACAGATCAACCCCAACTGCAAGGCCATTTTCTGCCCGGAAATCAATACGATCGGTCAGATGATCGATGATGTTCGCATTGCTGTAGCTGGCAAGTTCCCGGTGTACCACATCGGCAACACCCGTTCCGGCCCTCTGAACACCATGAATATTATTGATACGCTGAAGGATTATCTGAAGGGGGAATAAGATATGTCAACGACTGTTTTTAAGAAACCTGAGTGCTTATTGCCGGTATCTTATGGCTATTGCCCTGGCTGTGGCCATGGTATCATCACTACCTGCTGTGCAAAGGCCATTGACGATTTAGGCCTGCAGGATAAGGTTATTCATGTTTCTTCCGTTGGCTGCGGCGGTCTGGACCCGTTCCTGTATAACACCGATGTCATTATTCCAATGCATGGACGCGCTCCCGCAACTGCTACCGGCATCAAGCGGATGCAGCCTGATAAAATCGTCTGGACTTATCAGGGCGATGGCGACCTGGCATCCATTGGCACCGCAGAGATCGTTCATGCTGCTCACCGTGGGGAGAAGATTACTACTGTGTTCATCAATAATACGACCTATGGTATGACCGGCGGTCAGATGGCTCCCACGACTCTGGTCGGGCAGAAGACTACGACCTCTCCCTATGGCCGTGACGAAGAGCATTGCGGCAAGCCTATCCGTATGAGCGAGATGCTGGCTACCATTGACGGTGCCAAGTACATTGCCCGCTGCGCCATTGATACGCCTGCCCATATTCGTCAGGCCCAGAAGTGCATCAAGCGTGCTTTTGAGTGCCAGATGAAGGGTCTCGGCTTTGCAATGGTGGAAGTGCTGTCTACTTGTCCCACAAACTGGGGGATGACGCCCGTTGACGCACTGAAGTGGCAGACTGACAATATGATCCCTTACTTCCCCCTGGGTGTGTTCAAAGACTTTGAGGACTGAGAGGAGACAACCATGGTTAATGAGAAACTGATTGTGGCCGGCTTCGGCGGCCAGGGCGTTTTGATGATCGGCAAGATGGTTGCCATGTCCGGTATGGAAAATGGCATGGAGGTCAGCTGGCTGCCAGCGTATGGCTCTGAGATGCGCGGCGGCACCGCGACCTGTAGCGTCAATATTTCCAACGATCCCATCGACTCTCCCATGATTTTGAATCCCACTGTTCTGATCGTGATGAATACGCCCTCTCTGGTCAAGTTTGAATCTGGTGTGAAGGCAGGCGGTAAGCTCATTATCAACAGTTCTCTGGTGGAGAAGGAGCCAGTCCGCACGGATCTGGAGATGTATAAGGTTCCGTTCAATGATCTAGCTACTGAGGCTGGTAATGAGCGGGGCATGAATATGCTGGTGGCTGGTGTTTATGCCGCTATTTCCGGATTTATTACGCTGGAGAACCTGTACACTGCGATTGAGCATGCCTTTGAGGGTAATAAGGCCAAATTTATCCCCGGCAACAAGGCCATGGCCAAGTTTGGCTATGACTATGGCATGGAACATTTCGGGAAGTAACGGGGGAACCGGATATGTATAAGATCCTGGTATTGAATCCTGGCTCCACTTCTACAAAGGTTGCCTATTATGAGGATGCGGTAAATATCTGTGAGCGCAATTTGGATGTTGACCACAAAGTGATTGCCGGTATGAAGGATATCTTTGATCAGATGGACCTTCGTAAGCAAACCATTCAGAATTTCATGGAAGAAGAGGGAATCAAGCCCGAAGAACTGAGCTTTATTGTATCCCGTGGCGGTGGCGGCGGTAACCTGATGTCCGGTGGATATATCATTGATGGGGCGCTGGTGCAGCACTGCCACGACTACGATACCCCCCATGCTTCCTCCCTGGGGCCTGTTATCGCCTATGAGATGGCTCGGAAGCTGAATATCCCCGCATTTATCTATGACGGCGAGGGTGTGAATGAGTTTATCCCGGAGGCATGTCTGTCCGGCTTAAAGGAATTTCCTATTGCACCCGGTTCTCATACCCTGAATGCCAAGGCGGCAGCACGTATCGGTGCTGCCAAGCTAGGCGGCAAGTTGGAGGACTACAATATTGTTGTCTGCCATCTCGGCGGAGGCACATCGACCTCTGCCCATTGCAAGGGCAAGTTAATCGACTCCACCAGTGACGGCTATAGTGCCGAGCGTGCCGGCGGCGTACCCTTTATGTCTGTGATTGGTTTTGTAGCCGGATGCTTCAGCGGTAAGTACACCCACCGTGATATTCTGAAGATGATCATGGGCGGCGGTGGCCTGGTGAACTACTTGGGGACCAGTGATCTTCGCGAGGTGGAACGCCGGATTGATGCTGGCGATGCTGAGGCCAAGCTGGCTTTCGATGGTATGGTATATGCGCAGGCGAAGGATATCGGCGCCATGTCCACGACCATGAATATGGACATTGACGCCATTGTCTTAACCGGCGGTATGGCAAATTCCAAGCGGCTCTTGGAGGCTCTGTCTGCCCGCGTTTCCAAGATCGCGCCCATCATTGTGGCACCCGGTTCCCATGAGATGGATTCTCTGGCTACCGGTGCGATCCGTGTGATGAACGGGGAAGAACCCTATCACAAATTTGGCAAAGACCGTTCGGAGGATGAATATGTCAAGTAATAAAAAGTTTGAAGTCATGCTCGACAACCATCATATTCACCTAAAGCAGGAGACGATCGAAAAACTGTTTGGTGAAGGCTACGTACTGCCCCAAAAGAAATATCTGGGCGGCGGTGAGTATATCTCTACTGAGACGCTGGATGTTCATGGTCCTAAGGGATCCATCAAGGGTATCCGCGTGATGGGTCCCAACCGTCCCTTTGACCAGGTTGAGCTGCTCCAGAGCGATACCATGAAGCTGGGTGTGATGCCCCCCGTGGTGGAGTCTGGCAATCTGAAAGACGCCTGCGAGCTAACGCTGGTTGGCCCGAAAGGCACTGTTACGCTGAATTGTGGTATTGTGCCAGCCCGTCATGTTCATATTTGCACGAAAGTTATGCAGGAACTGGGGCTGAAGGAGCTTCAGCCTGTTTCAGTGACTTCTGCAGGTGTACGTTCCGTGACCTTCCACAATGTGGTCGTGCGTGAGAATACCGTCAGCGATGTCTGTGTGATCCACATGGATTTTGAAGAGGGCAATGCTGCTGGCGTGAAGAGCGGCGACGTTCTGGAACTGGAGTATTGATGATATTTGCAACACATCATGTCTGTATCAAGGTGACAGATATTGAGCGCAGTCGTGCCTTTTACGAGAAGGCACTGGGATTTACGGTAGAAACGGTGATTCATCACACGCCGTCCATTACGTCCTGCTTTATGGCTGCCGCAGACCACGTATTTCAGATCCAACTGCTGAATTTCCCTGGCATTACTGCAAACCATTTGGATTACGGCCACTTGGGAATGAAGGTGGAGGATATCCAGGAGAGCTATGACTACCATCAAAAGATGGGCGTCATCAGCCAAGATATCGTGGAGCAGGCCCATCAGTTCGGATATTTCATCAAGGACCCAGATGGATATGAGACGGAGCTTTGCCAATTGAAGAAGCAGTGAAATAGGAAAGGAAAGTATACACCATGAAAATTACAAGTATTGATATTTTCAGAGTAAATGTAGATTCTCCTGTCCCGGGCTGGGCGCCTGTGTGTGTTCGCGTGAATACCGATGAAGGTATCTGTGGCTGGGGCGAGTCCGGCATCCCTGTTATGTCGGGCCGTGATGCCACAATGATCTATATTCGTGAGATGGCTCCTTTTATTATTGGTATGGATCCGCTGGAGCATGAGGTGATTTGGCAGAAACTGTACCATGGCTGTTACTGGGCTTACGGCGGTGGCCCCATTGCATTCGCAGCGATTAGTGCGCTGGATATTGCTATGTGGGATATTAAGGGTAAGGTTACCGGTCTGCCTGTGTACAAGCTGTTGGGCGGCAAGGTCACTAAGAACATCAAGGCATACGCCAGCCAAATCCAACTGGGCTGGGGGCCCATTGACCATCCCGTGCAGACCCCTGAGGATTATGCCGAGCAGGCGAAGCGAGCCGTTGCGCAGGGTTTCACTGCTGTGAAGGTTGATCCCCTGTGGACGGATGATAAGGGCCTCTGCACAAGTCCTCAGCGAATTTATCGCACGGACGGTTCTGACTGGGAGTGGAAGAAGCTGGATACCAAGTATCAACTGAAAGTCGTTTCCGACCGTGTGGGTGCCATCCGCGATGCAGTGGGTGATGATATTGGTATCGTCATCGAGCTGCACGGTATGTGCGATGTGAACACGTCCATCCAGATTGGCCGGGAACTGGATCAGTATAACTGTCTCTATCTGGAGGAGCCGGGCCAGTCCATGGACTACCGTTTCCTGAAGCAGTTGCATGATAATGTGAAAACATTTACGGCTACCGGCGAGCGAATTGGCTCTCTATGGGGCTTTAAGCAGTTCATCGAGAACCGTGCTATTGATGTTGCCCAGCCCGACCTAGGTGTTGTGGGCGGTATCACGGAAATGAAGAAGGTGTGTGATTATGCACACGCCTATGACGTGGGCATTCAGATGCACTGCATGGCGGGTCCAATCGCCTGTGCTGCAACTGTCCAGGTGGAAGCAGCTATTTCCAATTTTGTATATCATGAGTGCCTGCAGTGGAATACATTGCCTGTGTTTACCACCATTGGTAAGCATGATGATATGCTGATCCCCGTCAATGGCAGCTACAATATTCCCGACCGTCCTGGTATCGGTCAGGAACTGAGCGAAGAGGCCATTGCTGGTGCAGAGCATATTCTCGTTAAGTAAAGAATGGTTTATCAACGGAACCGGCTAGGATGTTTTCTTGGCCGGTTTCCTAAAAGGGGTATATTATGCTGATTCCAACTGTAACCGGCATGGTGGATTCTTCTGAGCTGGGCTATACGCTGATGCATGAGCATGCGGTCACCTGCTGTGACTGGTCCATGCGCATGTGCCTGAAGAGCCAGTTTTGCCAGGAGGACCGCTTGCTGGAAATGGCCGTAACACAGCTGAAAAAGGCCAAGGCTGCCGGAATCGACACAATCGTAGACGGAACACCTATCAATCTGGGACGTGACGTTCGATTGATTCGGAAGGCATCTCAGTTAAGCGGTGTCAATGTGATCGTTTCCAGTGGTTTTTATCACCAACAGGATCAATGGTTGGATTGGAAATCGTCTGAAGAGATATTCGGATATCTGGACTACGAATGTACCAATGGACTGGAGGAACTGCCGGTGCTGCCGGGGATGATGAAAACAGCCATTGATATACCTGGTATCACACCCTACATTCAGAAAATGCTGGGCGTGATTGGAGATGTGGCAGTGTCAGCGCCAGTGATAAAATGTAAAAAAAGGCCGAGGAAAAAATGTAGTTTTGTGGCGGAGGTGAAGGGAAAAAGATAGACTCCC
>OFFG01001376.1_pt1 | contig 14680 bp, 20 predicted proteins | sample 1521331 | NCBI WGS metagenome assembly OFFG01 (sample SAMEA3504129, study PRJEB24116) | mouse gut metagenome | biome: mouse gut; feature: mouse-associated habitat; material: faeces | place: Denmark | collected 2011 | reverse complement strand
CAGAGGGCGGCTTTTGCTATTTGAATTCTTTTGATTTGCATATAATAAGATAGAAATAGGGGTACTTTCCCCTGGAGATAATCCCCCAAAGGAGGCGAGTATTTTTGAGTTACCGTATCGGCATTGCGGAGTTTGCGGAAACAAAACTTTCATGGACAGACAAAATGGACAGCGCCGATGGCGTGGTTGCCATCGTCCGGACAATCACCCCGGAATTTCGCAGTAAGGCCGCCGAACATAAAGAAAAACTCATCATCCACATCATCTGCCCCAGCGATTTAGCTGGGATTCACCCCCTCTGCGAACAGGCGTCCGGTCTGGTAGCAGATGGATTCCCCAAGCAGCGCGTCGTTATCCGCATGGACATTCCTCTTACGCCGGACGATGGCATTAACCAGGCCTACTCCGCCATGGAGGCTTTCATGGCCACCGGATTCTCCCGGTTTCGCATCAACGCCGCTGGAGCCAAGTCCCTTTTGCGGGATGGAGCGTCTATGACCGTGCAGCTGGCCAAAATCGATGAGATGCTCAGGAAGGTTCGGAAGAGCTGGGCTTATCTGGGGAAACCGGCGGGCGACCTCCGCCTGGAGTCCGAAAAGGAGTCCAGTCTGAAAGAGACAACGAAATGCGGCTGTCCTTCCCGGTATGACCTGATGCTTCTGGGTTTGACACCCGCCGAGCCTCCGCCTCCCCCCTCTCTTGGCTCCAGATGCGCCATGAAAGGGAAAGCGGCTTGGGGCGGTGTCCGGAATGGCGGCCATGCGGTTGGTTCCTTCTTCGGGAGATGCCAGAAGAAGGTTCGAAGAAAGTTTATTACCGGGTGCATGCGTTTTGCCGGGTTTGTCGATGGTACTTGTACGGCGATTTGCTCTCTCTGCCTGCGAGTCTGCAGAGCCTGTTATCGGGGCCTATGTGCCGTGACTGGCAAGGTTCGGCAGGGCATTTCCTCCTTTTTTGCCGCCGTGGCAAAGAAGTGGAGGTGGGTTCTCGGGGTACTTTTGTCATTGTCTCTGTTCTACGGCGTCGCAGTCTTCTCTCACATTCCCTTTGTGGAGGAATGGCGGACGCTGTACATCGAGACGGCTATGTCCACCATGAACCACCAATGGCTGGCCACGAAATTTATTCCCGGGAGCGTTATCAATGAGGTGATGGAGAAAGCCCGAAAACAAATGGATGACAATGTTGTGGACTCCTCTACCCTGCCAGAGCTTGAACCTGTTATTGAAGAGCAGCCCCTCTCCCTCCAGGAGGCGGCCCGGCTTGTGTTCACGGAACACTTCCCCGAGGTCGACATGAGCACCATGCCGGAGGGCATCGACTATCTCAACGACATCCAGATGTCGGACATTATTGATATGGGAATCAAGACAACGGCTGGGGACGCTATCTGGGCTATTGACACAGCGAACAACCTGCTGATTGTACAGGTTGCCGGGGATGGCTACGTTGGCAAACTGGCCATCATCAAGGACAGCAGTCAGGTCGAGCTGGCAGTCAACACCCGCACCAGCCGCGGCTCGACCGTTACGGAGCTGTGTGAGGAATCCGGCGCCGTCCTGGGCATCAATGGCAACGCCTTTGAGGACCCCAACGGCAGAGGCAGCGGAGTGACACCCGTCGGTCTCATTATCCATGAGGGTAAGCAACTCCATAAACCATTCGGAGCATATAACTACCAGACTGCCGGATATGATTGGAATGACAACTTCGTGGTTGGGAAGAACGTGGATACCAGCAAGTTGCGGGAGGCCCTGCAGTTCTATCCCGTCACCGTTCTGGACGGAGAAAAGCATGTAGATGGTTCTCTTGGTATGGGCATCCAGCCCCGGGCCTCTATCGGACAGACCGAGGATGGCTCTACCCTGATGCTCATTATTGACGGGCGCCGGGTCGGATACAGCCTGGGCATTACCGTTTCGGGATGCGCTGATATCCTGCTCCGGTACAACTGTCAGAACGCTATCAACCTGGATGGCGGTTCGAGTGCGTCTATGAGTTACATGGGCGAGATGATTACCAGAACCAGTAGCCCACAGAATGGCGGCCGATGGCTACCTTCAGCTTGGGTGGTTATGCCCCCGGATAAAGAGTAACAACAAGCAACCCCTCCCGAACGGGAGGGGTTCTCGCTATTTGATGTGTGCTCGAATCCAAGCAAGCAAATCGCATTCCTTAGCCGTTCCTTCTGCAATCGAAATGAACATATCGGACAGTTCTCCCGGCCGCAACACCAGATTGTACCCATTCCATTTTAGCAGAAGCTGCGTAGCAAGGGCACCAATCCGTTTGTTGCCGTCCAGGAACACATGGTTGCTGGCCAGGCCAAAACCCAAGCGGGCAATCTTGTCGATGCCGTCGGGGAAAAGGTCATCCCCATCGAAGGTCTGGAACGGAGCTGCCAGAGCAGCCTCAAGACCAGCCTGGTCACGCAAACCGTCCAGTCCACCGGTGGACTGAATGACTTTGGAATGTAGTTTGACAACGTCGTCTGCGGTCAACCAAATCATTCCGCCATCCTCGCATAATCCGTCCCAAACTCCTCCAGAATTTGGCCGGCATCCGCAAGCATTTGCTCCCGGGAGATGAGCTTGCTTTCTACTGGAGCCTGAATCGTTACGGCAAAAGGCATCCCTTTTGCCCGGACAAAGGCCCTTGCAAACAGGTTGAAGGCTGTGGATGTAGTCATCCCCAACTCCCGACAGATGCTTGACATCTGTTCTTTCACATCCGCATCCAAGCGAAATGTCATGTTGCTGTCCATATAAACACCTCCTGCACTACATATATAGCACATATCATGTGCATATGTCAATGAATTAAGGAAACAAAATTGCCCTTGCTTCCTCAATGGCCTGGGTCATCTCCTGCCACTTTGTAAAAGAGAGCTGAATCTTTCCATTAGTGGAGATTTGCACGTTTTCGTGGTGGTCAACGCCATCTCGCCGTTCCTTGTACACAATGATGAGCATTTGGGTTCCGTTGACGGTTTTGCGGATTTCCACCCGCTCGTTGGCACCCTTAACGTGCTTCGCCTTCCACTTCTCCATGTCTGCCTCGGACATGTTCGGGACATACGTTCCGGCAATATCTGCGCTGGAGGAGTACATTTTCGTATGGGTCTTGAAGTCACGGGCTTTTGCGGGCTTCTCAAAAGACAAAATTGGCATAGCTATCTCCTCTCTAAATTTCCGCATACGAGATATTTGATTACATTATATGCGGATAGGAACAAAACAATTCTGGGCTGCCGAAAGGCAGCCCAGAAAGTCGTGTATCGACGAAGTATGTTGTCATCATAATCTTCGATGACCATCAACAGGTTTTTGCACGCTCTAAACCCCACTAATTGTGTCAATGCTGGGAGCCGAATTTGGGATGCTGTTGGGTCTTGGGGTTTGAATGGGTGGAATCGTAGGCAGTACCGGCTCCGGAGCAGGAGTGGGAGTTATCACTGTGGGTGTGCTGGGAGTAACCGAGGGACTGGAGGTGTGGCTGGGAGTGGTTGAAGGACTGGAGGTGTGCCCAGAAGAAGTTCCGCCAGAGACATGGGAAGAGTGCGACACATGAGATTCATGCGAGCTGTGAGAATAGTGGCCTGTGTTCGAATGGGAACTGTGAGAGGAATGCGAAGAATGTGACCTGTGTGAGGAATGAGACCGGTGTTTTGCGAAAACATCCTGTGTCAGAGCCATGGCGAGCAGAATCATCATAGAACCGACAGCCAAAATTTTGTTCCGTGGGATATTTCCTTCCTGGTCCGCAAGGAAATTTTCAATTCCGCGTCTTACCTTCGGAAACATCTCGTTGGTTTTCCCTTTTTCGTCTGCCATTACAATCAACTCCTTACCATGCTCACACGTGTTCCGTTTTCCCATGTAGTTGTATATGTATTCCCTGAAACATCCTGATACACGCAAGTCCCGTTTGGCACATCATTGACAAAAGCTCCACTGAGTCTTCCGCCAGCGGCAAAGGAGTATGTGCCTTGACCGTTCATTTTATCGTTCGCCCATTGCCCGGAGTAAGAATCTCCATTTGCCCAGGCATAATTTCCGGAGCCAGACTTCAAGTTTTGTGAAACTGCGCCCGAGTATGTATCACCGTTTCCATAGGTGATATAGCATTGACCAGAAAACTTGTTTCCGACCATTTGACCAAAGTAATCCGTCCCATCGTTGGAGAGGAATCTCACCCAGCTTGTGGCCGAGATTTTGCCGTCTTTTACGTCATACTCATATGTTCCTTCAGCCGTGGTAATCTGGTATTTCCCATTTTCCGGTAAGTCCGCAGGCAATTGTGATTGTGCTGGAAATGCTGTACTTCCAGCAGTTACAAGGTCACGGTATAGGAACATGATAATCTGCGAGCGGGTACAGGTGGCAGAAGGCCGAAACTCTCCGCCCGCGAAGCCGTTTGTAATGCCCTGTTCCACCGCCCACGATATGGCTTTGGAATTCACCGAAACGTCGTTAAAAGTCGCGCTGCTATGCGGTTCTGGACTGCCGGCAGCCCTCCATAGATAATTTACAGTAGCCAGTCGCGTGCAGGGAGCTCCCGCGTCAAATGCTGTCCCGTCAAGAATCCCCTTTTCGTAAGCCCAAAGGACCGCGTCATAATAGTAATTGGCTGGGGAGATGTTCGGGAATGGATTCGCTGATGCAGAGGGTTGTTTGCCCAATGCTCGCCAAAGATAGGTAATAATCTGGCCATTATTACAAGTCGCCTGGGGAGCGAAAACACCCTCGCTAACTCCGTTTGTGATGCCATTCTCAACTGCCCAAGTAATCGCAGTATAGGACGCATCGGTTGTCTTCACATCGTTGAATGTGACGGCATTTGCGGGAACCACCATCCAGGTGGAAAAGCATACGCACAGAGTAATTACGAACGCAAGCGTTCGCTTTTTCGCAATTCCTTTGAAAGTCATGTTTCCATCCCTCCTTGTGCCCAATTTTGAAGGATTTGAAGTTCTTGCTGGTCGTTTTTCTGAAGAATTCCAAACAGAATATCCAACATTCCTTTGTAAATTTGGCATCGATAGTTCTGGGAATTTGTTGGGAAAATGTCCCCATCCAGCGCGAGATTGATAACCGGGCATTGCCCACAATAGGGTTGATAGGTACAGTCGCAGCACTCGGGAATACATTCTAAGACAGAAGCAGCACAAGTAGCTTTGCAGGCCGGAGAGGTGATAAAAGTCTCGTAAGAGTCTGCTACTGTCCCCAATTGAAAGGAGAAATCCCCCATTTCTGCAAGCATCCGGCCCTCGTCGCAGGTGTAGACAGACCCGTCATAATAAAAGGCCATTTGACCAACTGAGGCACCGCAGGGAGACCGCAGCTCCATATAGTTCAGGCCTTCTCCGAAGAGGATTTTAGAGAGCATGATGCTGGCGTGCCCTTCAGATATAAATTGTCCACCCTTGTTTATTTCCAGAAGGCATGTTATGCACTCTTGGTAGAAAGCCAAAAACATATCCGGTGAGTACCCGATATTGTCCCACTGCACATGAGCCATACCAAGCGGTGTCAGTGGACGAATGAATACGGAAGTCATCCCGAAATTCAAGTAGGTATCAATTAACGTCCTGACCTGTGATAGAGATTGCCTGGTCGTGGTTTGTATTGCGCTCAAAGAGATACCTGCGGCATGAGCTCTCTGGATGCCGGATGCTGCTGCATCAAATGAACCTGCTCCATTTCGGAATGGACGGTTTTGATTGTGCAGTTCCTTCGCTCCATCAATGGATGTGGATAGGGCGATGTCATGTTCCTTAATAAAACCGGCAATCTCATCATTGAGGAGAGAAAGATTGCTGACCAAAGAAAAAGCCACATGCTTGCCTGATACCTTTGCTTTTTCCTCGGCATAGAGAACTGTATGTTTGATGACCTCGAAATTTCCCAATGGCTCCCCACCCTGAAATTCTATTGTAAGCGTATCAACAGGGGAAGAAAGCGCAATATCAACTGCCTTTTCCGCTGTTTCCTTGGACATAAAGCCGGGAGAGGATTCTGTATCTCGGGCTTGACAGTATATACAGTTTGCATTGCACCAGGTCGTTACGACCAGAATGAACAGGGATGTGCCTGCAAATAGATATTTCTTCCCAAAACGGAGTGAAGACGCGCCCCTCTGGAGCAGTACCTCAATATTTTCGTCAAAAAGGAAGCATTTGTCCTTTAACTCCTGGTATCGGCTGTCATCCGGGCAGATTGTTCCATCGGCCAAGCGCGAAAAGTCATTCTGAGATAAGAAGCAATAGTGGCCAAAGTCATTGGTAATAAGCACCTGGTCACCGAAGGACTTGAAGTTGAAATAGTTAAGCATGCTGCCTTACTTCCCCCTCCCTTTTACCGGCGTCAGCACCATTTTCTCCAGAGCCAAGGTTGACCGGAAGACTCCGCCGCACAGCTCACGGACTTCGCACTCCTGGCAGCTATCGTAATATCGGATTTTATAACTGGAAATGCTTTTAGCGCACAAAGACCAGTAGCCGGGCTCCACTTTGCACAAGGGGAAGTTGTACAGGGAAACGTCGATACCAGCACTCATGAGGGTTTGGATAGCCTGCTTCGATGCCTTGAAGCTCTCCGCGTAATCAACCCAGACCAACTCCCGATTTCTGGCCGCCGCTCCCATCATCTCGGTTGCCATGATGTTGACCCGGTTAATCCCCCTCAGTTCGGAGCCGATAAAGCTGGCCAATTGGTCCATATAAGCAAGATTGAGTTTGCTGACGACGATTCGAAGTTCGATATTGCACCCGTAAGACAAAAGCCCTTTTAACCCGTACACTGTCTGAGCAAAGCTGCCAGGAGTTTGCGTGATGGGGTCGTGGGTTTCCGCGCTATACCCATATAGCGGAATACCAAAGTAAAGATTTTGAGGAGCGTTCTCCATAAACTGGTTCAAATACCACTGACTGGAAAACGCCCGACCATTGGTCAGGAATAGATAGTGTGTAAAATCCTCGAAGTGACCACGGATTTTTTGCAAGATGCGGAACATGTCCTTCCGGATAAGGGTCGGTTCCCCGCCAGTAATAACCAAATGCCGGATATCCGTAGGCATGTACTCCAGATAGTCGCACAGGCGATTTACTGAGATAGTGTCGCGTTGCCGCCTGGATGGTATACTGCAGGGGCACATGATGCAGTTTGAGTTACACTGGTTCGTAACGAAGAGAGTTGCCCCATCCGGGCAGTCTTCATAAACAATGCGAAACCGGTCATCTGCATAGAATTCAATCACATCGAATTCGTTGAGTTGGGACAGGGTATCCATCGCCTTCTCGCTCAACTTTAACCTGTATTTTGTGCTATTGAAAAAAATCGTAAATGAATCATGGTCAATAAACAGGATATTTTTGCCGTCATCGGCCAATTCTTTGCTGGCATTACTGGATTTCGACACCGCAGCAAGAATTCCCTGCCCAAAATCCACCTACAACACCCCCATTCTGATTATGAGGAATACGAAAACGCCGCATGTCATGAAAATGGCAAATGGTATTTTTCTGACGATTGTTATCTCTGGCAGCCCGTATCGGGATTCTTTCCAGCGAAGAATACTGTCAACTTCCGCAGCAGTTAGCCGGCTCCTCATATCTTCTGTCGTGCTCCGCGGCAGGCCCTGCACTTTGGAGGTACTCATAGAGGCTACCGACGCAACGGAAAGAATCATGCCTGGAGACACCGATTCTGTAGGAATGGATTTATAATTATATTCCTCGGATATGGAGCGAAAGAATAGAACAATCGCTACATACAGATAAATTCTGAAATTTGGTGGGTAGAAGCCGTAGCGCAGGCCATAAATGATAAATATTGAAACGCTGAATAACGCAACCGCAGCGATGACCGGCAGTTTGAAAAACAGGGGGTATTTGTAGACAATAATTGCAATGAATAGGCCAACCATTGAAATCAAGCTCGCGTTTTTACCTACGAAATCCGGGAACAGGAATGCCAATAAATAATTCACTCCGATGATATAAGCTGAAACATAAACATAGTCCCGCAAAAAATGCAAGATATTGCGGCCCATAGGAAAATGAATCCTGTCTCTGTTTTTTAATCGTAAAACGATAGACTCCAGCACAATATAAATGAAAGAGATAGAAAAGGTGAAAACGATGACGAAAAAGGCCGGGGCAATTCCTGTGGTGGCATCATAAAAGCGTGCTGGAATCGCAAAAACAATGAGGAATAGCAGTTTGCTGTCGCCTGCGGCCCATAGATTAAAGGCATACATAACGATGGAAAGGATGACCAATACCACAAAATCAAGAAAAAACATCCACAGATATTGCTGCCCGAAGAAACAGTAATATGTGAAATTCAAACCACAGCAAAGAACCCCAGAACCCAAGAGGACTTTGTTTTTTATGATTCCATCCCGAATATCCGTGACAGAGCAATATAAACAAGTTGCAGAAAGAACAATTAGCAGTAGGGCTTCCGTAATATACATTTTTTGTTTATCACCCCAGGGTCACCTGGTTCATCAGGTCGATTATATAATTCGAGAACTCCTTTATAGTGGTTTCCCTGTCATAGGAACACCGGGAAAAAGTGCAGACGATGTACCCATCTGAATGCGATACCCTAATGTGTGCCAAGGCCCTGTAATCCTGAACAGCCTGCTCAACACATTGTCTCTGATACAAGCCCTCGTGAAGTAAAAGGTCAGCCTTCATGGTCTAAAAACCAGTCCTTAAAAATATTGTTCTCATCCTGCGCAGCTGGCGGTGGGGGCAATTCCGAGACAGATGCGTGGGCGCAGCCTCCCTGGATATCGTCCTCAATGATGGTTGAGGAAAAGGCTCGGCCCAATAGAAGTTCTCGTACATGCTTTGTTTGCTCAACAACTATCTCTCTCGTCACCTGAGCCAGGAGCTCATTTGAAAAAAGCCCCTCAATATCCGGGTTCTCCGGTCCTGCCTTTGTGGTGATATCCACAAGATAATTAGCATCATCCATGTCCAGGTGAATATAAAAACTATCCGTGAAGTGGTATGATGCTTTCAAAAGGGCCGTTTTTGTATACAAATCCCGGTTATAACGTAACATCATATGTAACTCCTGCCCTGTTTAGATTCGACAGCGTTAAGCCCTCCGTGTCGCCTGTGGATTATTTCCAGCAACATTTATTACGGTGGTTTCTCACACTGTCGATTTTGAAAGTATTATATCACGATGGGCTTGGCTAGTCCATACATATTTGCGCAAAGCAGCCCCACCATAAAGGTGGGGCTGCTACTTAGACTTCAATGAGCCGAATGTTATAGGAAGACGTTTGGGCGTAGGCGGCCGCTTTCGCGAGCACCTCTTCCCTCTTGCCCTCATAGACACCAAGAAAAACCTCCGCCTCGGGCAGGTCTTCCCATAGTTCATCGTTTAGCGGGTCCGTAACTACACTGGTGCAAAATTGCACATCCCGAACCGCGCCGGATTCAATTACGGCAATAAATTTCTTTTCCATGAATATCTCCTTCCTAAAAATACAATAGTTAAACTATTTCTGCGCTCTTATCTGAAAGCAGCTTTATGATTTCTTGTGTACTCCGGTATGGGACCACTCGACACTGGATTACCCGTATGGGCATTTTATCGGCAAAGAACGCATCTTTGACTGCTTTCGCTTCCGTGTCGGTCCAGGGCTTCCTGTACAAGGACTCCTTCCAGGCATAATCCATCAAGGAAGACTCCAGGATGTTCCCGGTGCCAGTAGGCCAGGGGTGTACCTTATCTTTCAGGTCCTCCTCACGGACGAACTTCACGGCTTTGCAGATGCGTTCGTTCTCATCATCCAAAATGATGGAGTATGGGTCCAGCCATTTCAACTGAACATTCACCGGCTCCGTTTGTTGCAGGAGCCGCAATTCCCCGGTTTCACCCACGTCTGGGACCTCTTCCCTGCTGGGAATATGAACGGGAAGGTTCCCATTGAATTTGCAGATAAGGACAGGGTATGCCTCGCCGCCAGCTTCCGCATAACTGAACGCATCTTCGTTTGCGGCCAGACAGCGCCGAAAGCGCCCAAGCAGGCCAAGCGCGGAGAAACAATCCTCCAGCTTGGCACAAACAGGGAGCCGGCAGATAGCAGTGTCCTCATCAGGCATCCTGGTGACAGGAACGTATGGGAGGAACGGCCGAAACCGCCCCTCCCCCATTCGGAACGACTCCATGCATTCCCACGCAGAATCGTATTCCGTGTCGATGTTGGCAACAACGTGCCAGAAATACTTCCCTGCCATATCAGTCCTTGAACATTGCCGTGGGCATGATGTCCACATTGGCCCGATGCACATACACCAGCTTCCCGTCAATGCTGACGAGGGTGGTTTTGGGAAGGTTCGAGGGGATAGATACGTTGCATTTATCTCCCTGGAACAGCCCAATCGGGGTGCCGGTCTGCGAGGAAACCAGGACGACCTGGCTCTTGCCGAAAAGGTTCTTGTAGCTGTTAACAAAACGGTCGGCGGCAATCAACCCAAGACTTCCGTCCCGGTTGGTTTCGATGGTTTCGGGAATCTGGAAGTCCGTAATCATATCCACGCCGTTCTGGGCGAACACGAGGGTGCTGCCGACATGCATCCAGTCGTAGCCGTCAACCGTGATGTCGATATAGGACGTGGGCTCTCCCGCGGAGTCGACTTCGGCGCTCATGGCAATTTTGTTGCCGGAGACCTGCAGGACTTGATTGCCGAAGTTGTCGTACTCGAAAACCTGGTAATCGTTGCCCACAAGCTCCCCTTTAAGTTCACCGATAATCCGGTCCAACACAGCGGTTCCGCAGCCGCAGAGGCCAATTGCCATGCACAGGGCGATGGCGCTGATAGCAAATCTCTTTTTCATTGTAGTATTCCTTCCTGAAATTTTGATTTCTGTGGTGTTTAGAATTCGAACGCACCTTCATATGGAGCACCGCAGATGACGCCCTCGATGCCGGACTCCTCTGCGAACTTGGTGAGGGCATCCTCAATCATGCCGGCGGTATCAACGTCCTTGGAGGCTTGCTTGACCTCCTGCAGGATGCGTACAAAAAGGGCGGACTCAGCCTGATTAAGCCTTTGATGAAACAGGACGAACTCGGTAGCGTCCCCGCCGCAGCCATCCACGTTCTCCTCAGTCACACGATAGATATAATTTGCCATTCAATATTCCTCCTAATAAAAGTTGACTCATGGTATGCAGATGTATGGAAAACCATTCCGGGCAAGAAAAGGGGCCCCGAAATGGGCCCCTGTGGTTAGGCTTCTATTCGCGCCTCCTTGCCTCCCTAAACACAATATATTAAGCCATTGACTTAAGTTCTTGCACCAAAGCCTCTGCGACTTTAATCAGGTCAGAGTCGATTTTGTATTTCTCCTTCTGCCCTCTCATGATACTTGCGTCCGTTCTGCAAGCCTGAATCATGTTAAACAACTTGTTCACACAAATGCTGGCGGCATCGTGTGGAAAATTCGGCCGGTCAAAATCCATCGCTTTTCCTCCTCGCAAAATCAAAATGTTTCGTATTTATCTACCATGGCCGCGACATCCGTAGCAAATTCCTCCTCAGTCTTGCCGAGGTAGGAAAGGATGCTGCGAACACGGGCCTGACTATCCTGGTTGATGTCCTCCGGCCAATTTCCTGCGCAGGAAATGTATGCGACCATGAACTCATATGGCTCAGCTCCTTTCGCAAGGCAGTTCTCGCAGTAGGATAGGCTGACCGGTCCCATGGATGAGGCGGCAACCGCCACCTGTGTTTCCTTTCCGCAAACGTCACACTTCCCGAGGTGCGCATGTTTTTTGAAATTAGACATATTGTAGAGTCTCCCCTCTGATTATGTTTTTCGTTGTAACGGTAATTGGTAAATATTATGCAAACCATTTCATCTTCATCACATAGAGGCTCCGTGCATGTGATGCTTTTCTCACAAAAGTAGACCTGCGATATGCAGACGCGTGGGTAAACGCTCCAAATAAGAAAAGAGACCCCGAAGTGGGGTCTCTTGTGGTTAGGCCACTTCCGGTTCAGCAATCTCTCCAACATCGTCGGCGTCCTCAGCCTTGCGAGAAGCCAGATATTCCTTCCGTTCTTTCTCCCGGGCAGCCTCGCCGCTGCGAACAAGGTCGGCAGCCATCGCGAACTCCCACACGCGGATGAACCGGTTGACCTGGCTCATCATTCTGAACATATCCGCATCGGATACCTGGATAAAGACCTCCTTGACGTCCTTCATGCTGGAGGCGTCATAGGTGGTGGCGCCAGTGGGCTGGACCCGAACTTTCGCCCTCGCATTGGTAATCTTAACGGTCCAGGAATAATTTCCCAGCTGGCCGTCCTTCCGGTATGTCGTGTGGAAGATATTCAGCCGCTGGACAGGGGCATAGCCCTGTGCGTCTTTCTTCTGGGCATGTACGCGGTCCTGCGAGTGGTTGAAGTCCGTGTGGGTTGCCATCGTCATGCAGGCGGGCCGGGCAGGCTCCTCGGCGGCAGCCATGACTTTATCGCGGGTCTTTCCAAGCAGGTTTCCAAGACCAGAAGCAATAGCAGTCAGGCCGGGAACCTTCTCTGCCTTCTCAATGCGGTTCAGCACACTCAGAATGTTGTTGAGGGCGTTGAACTGCATATCGGCGGTCTTCAGCAGCTTTTTGTTCGCGGCGCGGAGTTCCTGAAAAATCAGCAGGTTGTCATCGATGACAATGGTGCCAACATTCCGCTTACACACCTCGAAAATCTGCTCACAGACATCCGGGGCAATGTTGGCGAACAGGGTGGTAGAGTTACCGCTGCCAGCACTGTAATCGCAGACCGCAATTTTGATGACACTGATAGGGGCGTGGTCCTTGCCTCCCTTGCCATGAATCATGGCGTAATTATCGGGGCGGGCGGGAACGAGACCGTCGCGGAAGTCGATAACCTTGTTCCGCCCGTTCGTTTTTGCAATAATACCATAAGACATATGCGAAAATCCTCCTTGAAGGTTGTTGTACTTTAACTGGGTTGGATTATTGTATGCAAATCTCAGAAATGCGATTCTGGACAAAAAGAGACCCCGCAGCTGATGCCGCAGGGTCTGGTTTGAGGGATTATTCCTTGATGGCGGTGAAGAAACCTTTGATTTGGCAAAAGAATGGCGCTTGGTTTTGCCTGGGCACTCCCCTGCCCGACACAGAGTCTGGTAGCCCCCGAAACCATGTCGGGCAAGAGGTGGTTGCCCCTACCATGGCCGCCCTCTTATTGCCAAATCAAAGGTGTTCCATGATATACCGCAGCAGTCCATTGGCCCATTCCTCGTCCTCCTCCAGCCGCAGGGAGCGATGTACTTCCTCCAGAATTCCTCGCTCCGCCAGAACAAACATCTCGGCCAACAGCTCGTTTTCCTTGAGCGTATATCGGGCCTCCCGAGCGGCGATTTCTGCCAAGCATATCTCACCGTCTGCCCAGCGGAGACTGCAAAACGAAACAACAAGGAAGTCCATCCAAACCTCACGGGAATCATGTGTTTTCGACAGGCGGCGGAACCTGGCGGCAAACTCTTTCCCAGCAGTTAATCTCGTTCGCAATATGCCACCTCGATTACTTCCTTGTTTATTTTGCTCTTGCCCACCGCAAGGGGGTCCGTCAGAATAATGGGTTCTGGGGCGGGCAGGAGGGCAATCGGCTGCATATCCTCCATCAACACGTCGATGGGAGGATAGCTGTCCAGCACATTCCCAACCTTGGAACGTTTCCGCTTCGAGTTATCGGCCGTAGAGAGGTCAAAAAACAAGGTGTCCGGTTTCTCATCGAACCGAAGAGCCGAGCAGCGGTAAGTTCCGGTAGTCCATTTCATCTTTTGGCGGATGCCCCGGGCAAGGCCGACATCCCGGATGTGGATGGGGGCGTTTTTCAAGACAGCCCCCGTTTTCTTACTGAGCTGCTCCATATAGAACGGGATAGCATGCTTCTCCCCTTTATTACAAGGGATTACAATCATCTTTGAGGCGTCAGACGAAATGTAAATCCGTACAAAAGCCGGGTAACCCATCTCGACCGCCGCGATGGCGTTGAAGTCTATTTTTGTGGGGCAAATCCTTACCTCGGCGTTGGTAACAGCCCGGATTCCACTCACAACCACCCGAAAATCACGGAGGTCAAAATTTCCAAAGTCCATTCTCAAATCTCCTTTCAATACTGAAATAGGTGCATGTTTTCCCACGGCCCCAACTTGGCGGTGTCCTCGTCCAACCTCTGGTTGAGGGGGATGGACCCGAGTATGCGCTGCGCCGCTGTCCATTCAGCTGGGGAAACAGCAGCCGGAAGGACGCCTCGAAGTACATAAATGGGTTCTTGTCCTACATTTTTTACGGCCTTGTGGTCAAGGACATCTTCAACAATGGTCTTTTGCATAATGATGTCCCCACAGTATTTCTCATTCGACAATATATAGCGAATGGATGTGGTGTTCCATCTAAGGCGTCCTTCCGGCGACGGAATCCCCAAAATAAACAGCCGTTCCTGAATCTCTGAGAGACTGCAGCCTTCCAGGAGCCACTTGTACATCATCTGAACGTTTTCGATATCCTTGTTATGAGGCAATGCGTTGCGGATGCCATTCGGCTCAAGGGCCACCGCTGAGTCCAGCTTGTGACGGTCAAATCCATACAGGCGTGTAATGCGCGGAATTTTCCGTTCAAAG
>OFFG01001374.1_pt1 | contig 14688 bp, 14 predicted proteins | sample 1521331 | NCBI WGS metagenome assembly OFFG01 (sample SAMEA3504129, study PRJEB24116) | mouse gut metagenome | biome: mouse gut; feature: mouse-associated habitat; material: faeces | place: Denmark | collected 2011 | reverse complement strand
GTTATAGGTATCCACGGCCCGGGGCCGCCACATCCGCTGCATGTCGCCGGGCAGGGAGCCCGCCGCGCCGATGACCACGTCCTCGGGGTCGATGCAGCGGTTGATGCAGCCCAGGACCTCCGTCTGGGTGAGGCTGGCGTCCAGGTCCTTGGCAAAGCGGAAGGCGGACTGGGCGTTGGCATCGTTGATCTCCGGCACGTAGCCTTCGCCGAAGGCGATGGCGTCCAGCCGGTCCAACTCCTTCTGCCAGCGGGCCCGGGCTTCGACGACCTCAGTGGTGTAGGGGGCCTTGTATTCCCCGACAGCCGCCAGCAGGGCAGGCAGAGCCCGCTTGGCGTCAGCCGCTACCGGCAGAGCATCCAGCTTCAGCGCCTGAAACTCGGAGACATTGATGTTGATGAACTTGGCATCCTCCCGGAACAGCCACTTGGAGGCGGTGGTGAAGTCGGTGTACCGGGTCCCCACGCCGATGACCACATCCGCCTCTCTGGCAATCTCGTTGGCGGCGGAGCAGCCCGTCACACCCACGCCGCCCAGGTTCAGGGGGTGGTCCCAGACGATGGCGCTCTTGCCCGCCTGGGTCTCCGCAAAGGGGATACCGGTAGTCTCTGCAAATTTCTTGAACTCCTCGTGGGCTTCGCTGTACCGCACGCCGCCGCCGCAAATAAGCATGGGGCGCTGGGCGTTCTTGACGATCTCCGCCGCCGCAGCGATGATTTCAGCCTCCGGCTCCCGCCGGGCCAGACGATGGACCCGCTTGGCAAAGAAGCTCTCCGGATAGTCGTAGGCCTCGCCTTCCACGTCCTGAGGCATGGCCACACACACCGCGCCGGTATTGGCCGGATCGGTCAGCACCCGCATGGCGCTGAGCATGGCGCTCATGAGCTGCTCAGGCCGGACCACCCGGTCCCAGTACCGGCACACAGGCCGGAAGGCATCGTTGGTAGACAGGCTCAGATCGTGGGTCTGTTCCACCTGCTGCAAAACAGGGTCAGGCTGGCGGCAGGCGTATACGTCGCCGGGCAGGATCAGTACGGGGATGTTGTTGGCGGTGGCGGTGGCGGCGGCGGTGACCATGTTGGCCGCGCCGGGGCCCACCGAGGAGGTGACGGCGATGATCTTCTTGCGCTTGCACTGCTTGGCGAAGGCCACGGCGGTGTGGGCCATGCCCTGCTCGTTCTTGCCCTGCCAGACCTGCATCCGATGGGCCTCCTGGGCCAGCGCCTGGCCCAGGCCCACCACGTTGCCGTGGCCGGGAAGCATGATGACGCCTTCCACGAAGGGGTGCTCGATGCCGTCATAGCGGATGTACTGGTTCTCCAGGAACCGGACCAGGGCCTGGGCCATGGTCAGTCGAATGGTTTTCACGTTTCCTCAAGTCCTCCTTACCAATAATGATTAGATGTAACGCCGCGCCGTTTTCATATACTGCTTATAAGCCGCTCCAAACCGTTCAAGGCACCATCTTTCCTCGGAAAGGATAATCCAATGGGCGGAAATCTGGAAGGCCGCCACAAATCCGAACAGTATCCATGAGCGGGTCAGCAGAGCCATTCCTATAAAGCAGATAAAATAGGATACACACATGGGATTGCGGGGAATTCCATAAACACCGTTTGTGTTCAGACCTGTTTCATCCGGGGAGGAAAAGCTCGCTATGGAACCTGCACACAAACCAAGTCCCCCAATATAGCAAATCAGCCCCAAAACCAGATGCCACGAGAATGCAGCGAAAATTTTTACGAAGAACAGCGTCAGGAATATTCCCGCATTGCTGACTTGATAAATCCAATAAGCAACCCGCTCTCCTCCGCGGACCGGCGCGAAATATGCCGCGCGGGGCACCGCTTCCTGATTCAGGAGGGACAGCAATCCAAACCGTATGAGCAGGAACGGGAGCAGCAGCACAAATCCGTACAAAGCTTATCCCTGGAAAATGTGGTCATTTGCGTCCGGTTTCCACAGCCAGGCGTGCTCAGGATCGTCAATGCGGGTCTTCCTCCAGGGATCTCCCTCCAGATGCCGGATGCCCCAGGCGTAGCACATGGCGTACCCCGGCGCGGCGGTCTGGGAGTGGAAGCCGTGGTTGATGACCGCCAGGCCGTTGTGGCCCGTTTTGTAAATTTCCCCGTTGGCGAAGCCCGCGCCGAAGCCGTCGGGGTAGTCGAAGCGGTAGAAGTACACCTCCGGCTGGGGGTGGTGGTGGGGCGGATAGGAGGACCATTTCCCCGGATAGTTCAGCACCTCCCCCAGCACCATGTTGGAGAAGGGGGCGTTCTCGTAGTCGAAGAAGGTCTTGATCTCCCGCCGCATACAGCCCATCAGCTCGCCGTTGGACCCGGCGTGCTGGGTCTGGATGGTCGAGGGGGTATACATCACCGGCGTATAATCCCGCTCGTTGACGGTCTTCTGGATGTACAGCTCGCTGTGCCCGTGGGCAGCCAGCTCCACCCGCGTCCCCCGGGAGGCCAGCAGGCAGTACGCCTCATGGCGGAAGCAGTCGGGCCGTTCGGCCTCCACAGCCTCTCCGTTCCACCGGTAGGTCACCTTCCCGGCGAACAGCAGCACGGCGATTTCCTTCAAAGGCTCCTCAAAAATAAAGGTATCCCCGTCCTCCATCACCAAAAGGCCCACGTCCATCTGGGTCCCCATGTCGTCCGCAGAGGCGTCGATATAGGCGTTGTATCCCTGTTTCAGCTCCGCATTTTTGTTAAAGTAGGTCATCCAAATCAGCTCCTAATATAAATAGTAGCGCGCAGTATCTAAAAATCCCCCGCGCCGCGCCACGGCGCAGCGGCAGAAGTCCTCCGCCAGCGCGCATCCGCCAGCGCTTCGCCCTCTGGCGGCCCCGGGAACCCCGCAGGCCGGACAGTCTGCCAGGTCGCAGCGCAAATAAATAACCCCCGTCATTTAGGAAGGTTCTTAGGAAACGCAGTTTCCTAAGCGGCCTTTTGGTACTTTTCCCCCGGGGGAAAAGTACGCCCCCGTCCCCGCCCCGGCGAGGGGCGAATCGATCCGAAAGATCGGAAGCGGAGGCGGCCCCGCGGGGGCCGCGGCTCACAGCCCGGTGCGCTCCCGAATATACGCCCTGGCCTTCTGCGCGTAGAGCAGAGGGTCAGCCTTCTCCGGGTCCTGTTCGGCTTCTACCAGAAGCCACCCCTGGTACCCGGCGTCGGAGAGGACCTTGAAAACAGGATCAAAATCCACGTTCCCGTCCCCGGGGACGGTGAACGCCCCGTTCCGCACCGCCTGGAGGAAGCTCCAGCCGTTCCGCCGGGCCTGCTCCACCACGGAGAGGCGCATATCCTTCAGATGCACATGGCCGATCCGGTCCACGTACTTTTTCAGCATCGCCAGGGGGTCCTCCCCGGCGAAGGTAAAGTGGCCGGTATCGTAGCACAGGAACACGTACCGGGGGTCGGTGTTCGCCATCATCCGGTCCGTCTCCTCCGCCGTCTGGACCACGGTGCCCATATGGTGGTGGAAGCACAGCTTGAACCCCCGGTCCGCGGCGGCTTTGCCCAGCCTGTTGAGGCCGTCGCACAGCAGGCCCCACTCCCGCTCGTCCATCACGTGCTTGTGATTGCCGGTCAGGACCGGCGTGTCCATCTGCCCCTGGATGGACCAGCTCTGCTCGCTGACGTTGATCCGGTCCGCGCCCACGGCGGCAAGGAACTCCAGCTCCTTGACAAACTCTGCCTCCACTTCCTCGTAGGGCTTGGTAATCAGGAAGGAGGAGAACCACCGGCTGGCGATCCGCATCCCCCGCAGGTCCAGCTGGGCCTTCAGCTCCGCCGGGTCGGAGGGGTACTTGTTGCCGATCTCGCACCCGGTGAAGCCCGCCAGGGCCATTTCGCTGACGGTCTGCTTGAAAGTGTTCTCCGCCCCCAGCTCCGGCATGTCGTCGTTGCACCAGCCGATGGGCGCGATGCCCAGCTTGACAGTCTTGGGATCAAACATATCCAAAATCCTCCCTTAGATCCGGGCCACGCCGGACTTCCGCGCGGCCTCGGCCACGGCCTTGGCCACCGCCGGGCCTACCCGCTTGTCGAAAGCCTTGGGAATGATATAATCCGCGCTCAGCTCCTCGTCGGAGATCAGCTCCGCCAGGGCATGGGCGGCGGCGACCTTCATTTCTTCGTTGATATCGCTGGCCCGCACGTCGAAGGTCCCCCGGAAGATGCCCGGGAAGGCCAGCACATTGTTGATCTGGTTGGGGAAGTCGCTTCGGCCTGTGGCAACCACCGCTGCGCCGCCGGCCTTTGCATCCTCGGGAAAGATCTCCGGAGTGGGGTTGGCGCAGGCGAAGATGACGGGGTCACGGTTCATGGTTTTCACCATTTCCGTGGTAACGGTACCGGGAGCAGAGACGCCGATAAACACGTCCGCGCCCGCCAGCATATCAGCCAGTGTCCCCTCCTTTTTCTCCAGGTTTGTTACTTGGGCCATCTCCTCCTTGATCCAGTTCAGGCCGTCCCGTCCCGCGTAGATGGCTCCTTTCCTGTCACACATGGTCACGTGCTTGTATCCGGCGGAGAGGAGGAGCTTCACGATAGACACCGCCGCCGCGCCTGCGCCGGAGGTGACAATCTTCACATCCTCTTTCTTTTTGCCCACCACCTTCAGCGCGTTGGTCAGACCCGCCAGGGTGATAACGGCGGTGCCATGCTGGTCGTCATGGAAGATGGGGATGTCGCACTTTTCCTTCAGCTTCCGCTCAATCTCAAAGCACCGGGGAGCGGCAATATCCTCCAGATTGACGCCGCCGAAGCTGCCGGACATGAGATACACCGCATTGACAAACTCGTCCACATCGTGGGTCTTCACACACAGAGGAAATGCATCCACGCCGCCGAATGCCTTGAACAGCACGCATTTTCCCTCCATGACGGGCATCCCGGCCTCAGGACCAATGTCCCCCAGGCCCAGAACGGCAGAACCGTCGGTGATGACGGCACACAGATTGTGGCGGCGGGTCAGCTCGTAGCTCTTGTCAATATCCTTCTGAATTTCCAGGCAGGGCTGGGCCACGCCGGGGGTGTAGGCAAGGGACAGATCCTCCTTGCTCTCCACAGGCACAGTGGCGATCACTTCGATTTTTCCTTTCCACTCCTGGTGGAGGCGGAGAGATTCCTTAGCGTAATCCATAATGGCGATTCTCCTTTTATTGTTTTACAATCCTGGGCAGCGTTGACCCGCCGCAGGGCATGGCCAGCACCGTAGCCTCCGGTCCCAGCTTGGCAAAGGCCGCGTCCAAAGCGGCCTGGACGGAGACGTGTGGGGTGAGGAAGATGGACCGGACAAACTCCGGCTCCAGATCGGATACCAGATACACGTCCGCCTTCTCCAGGGTCATGGCGATGGCGGCGGCCTTGTGCCCTCCCAGCTGGAAGTCCCTGCCGATGCGCTCGATCATGGCTTGGGGGGATGCGGATTTGGTCATCCACTCCTCGAAGACCCGCTCTCCCAGTCCCTCCCTGCAAGACCCGATGAGCACGATCACGCCGCCGGGTTTCACCGCGTGGCGGGCGTTGTCCAATGCCTTCTGAGTCTGGTACAGGTTCAGATCCTTGGGTGCGCCGCCTTGGCTGACCAGGACGATGTCCGCCCCCTCCGGCAATTCCTTGAGGTACAGCCGGTCCAGGAAATCACACCCGGCCCGGTGGGCCTTCACAGGATGCCCTGCCACCGCCCGGATGATCTCCTTGTGTTCGCTGAGTACCACATTGAGGATAAAATCAATGCCGCAGAGGGTCCCGGCCTCCTCGATATCCATCCGCAGAGGGTTCGTCTCCAGGGCCCCGGCACAGGCCTCGGGCCGGACCATCATGGAGTGGTTGGACTGGATGGCATCCCGGGTGGAGACGCCGGGCATGATCGCCTTGGCTCCGCCGGAGTACCCGGCAAAATAGTGGTACTCAATGTTTCCCAGGCAGATTCGCCGGTCCGCCTCCGCCACGGCGCGGGTGATATCCACAGGGGTTCCGGCGGCGGTGACACCCATATGGACGCAGTCCGCCGGGTCGCTGTCCACACAGGCAATTTCCTTCCACGCCCGTTCTCCGGCCAGTTTTTTTCTCTCTTCGTCCGTATGCTTCCGGTGACTGCCCAAGGCAAACACCAGCGTAATGTCCTCTGCCTTCACTCCCGCTGCATACAGCTCATCCAAAAGAGCGGGCATCACTTGATAGGTTGGCATGGGCCGGGTGATGTCGCTGGTGACAATGGCGATCTTCTCTCCGGACCGGACGATGTCTCCCAGCCGCGGGGAACCGATGGGCTCGGTCAGGGCCCGGCGGACCTCCGCTTCCCCGGTGAGGCCCGGCGCCACCTCGTTGGCATGGAGGACTCCCAGCAGATTTTTCTCCGGGACCTCGGCCTCCTGTATTCCCGCACCGAATCCAAAGCTCAGGCGCATGGCTCAGCCCTTCCTTGCCAGCACAGCCTTTGCCCTCTCCGCAACGCGGGCGGCGGTGAGGCCAAAGCGCTCCTGCAAGTAATCCTGCGGACCCACCTCGCCGAACTCGTCCTCCACCGCCACGTATCCGGCGGGAACAGGGTGCTTCTGCGCCAACACCTCGCTGACCGCGGACCACAGGCCGCCATACCGGTTATGGTTCTCTGCTGTCAGCACTGCGCCGCATTTCTTCGCCCAGGCTTCCACAGCCGTCTCGTCCAAGGGCTTGATAGTGAACATATCGATCACCGCCACGCTGATCCCCTCGGCCTCCAGAGCCTTTGCGGCCTGCATAGCCTCGTGAACCATGATCCCGGCGGCAAAAATGGCAATATCGCTGCCCTCCCGCAGAGTAACCGCCTTCCCGATGGGCAGCTCGCTGCCCTCCTCGTAGACCTTGGCGTACTGCTTCCGGCCCACCCGGATGAACTTCACGCCGGGCCGGTCCACGCACTGGCCCAGTACGCTGACAAGGAGAGTGGGGTCGGTGACGTCAATCACCGTGGCCCCCGGCATGGCCCGGTAGAGAGCCACATCCTCGAAGGGCATGTGGGTGCCCCCGTTCATGGTGGCGGTGACACCGGGATCAGTACCGATGATCGTAATATCGTTTCGGGCGTAGGCGCCGCTCAAAAACGCCTGGTCATAGCACCTTCTGGAGGCAAAGGGCCCGAAGGTGTGAACAATGGGCTTGAATCCGGCGGAGGCCAGACCGCAGGCCACACCAACCATGTTGGCCTCGGCGATGCCGCAATTGACGGCCCGGTCCGGGTTCGCCTGCGCCCACTTGGCAGTACCGATGCAGCTCATCAGATCTGCGTCCAGATAGATGACGTCCAGGTCCCGCTCCGCCAGGGCGGGAATCGTCTCCCCCAGCACGTTTTTGCACAGGCGGGGATCCATCTCCCCCGTATACACGATTTTCGCCATCTCTCAGCCCTCCAGTTCTGCCAGCTGGGCTTTCAGCTGGGCGGTCCATCTCTCGTACTGCTCGTCGCTGACGGTGAGGCTATGGTTCATGACGGTATCCGCCACTTCCTGAATGCCCGCACCCTTTGTGGTGTCCAGAACAATAGCACAGGGCCTGCCGCTGCCCTGCCGGGTGTGCTCCAGGGCCTCTGCCACGGCCTCCACATCGTTGCCGTTCACTTTCACGGTGTCAAACCCAAATGCCTCGAACTTGGCCACATAGTCCCCCATGGGATACACGTCCTCGGTCCAGCCGTCCAACTGTCTCTTGTTCCAGTCCAGCAGTACCACCAGATTGTCCAGCTTCTTTGCCGAGGCGAAAGCCAGGGCTTCCCAAACCTGGCCCTCATTGCTCTCGCCGTCGCCCACGATCAGGAATACCCGGGAACTCCGGCCCTTCAGCTTGTCGCCCAGGGCCATGCCGCAGGCCAGGGATGTACCCTGCCCCAGAGAGCCGGTGGTCATGTCCACACCAGGGGTTTTATTCCTGTCACAGTGGCTGGGCAGCCGAGTGCCCGGGCGGTTCAGGGTCTTCAGTTCCTCATAGGGGAAAAAGCCTTTCACCGCCAGGGTGCCGTACACCGCCGGACCGGCGTGGCCTTTGGAGCAGACCAGCTTATCCCGATCCGGCTGCTTGGGATTGTTCACGTCAATGTTCATCTCCCGGCCGTACAGCACTGCCAGCACGTCGGCAATGCTCATTGCTCCGCCCAGGTGGCCGGAGCCCAAAGAGTGGATGGCGTCCAGAGCCGCCATACGGATACGGACGGCCAGCGCCCGCAGTTCTTTTGTTTTAGCCGCTTCCATATTGTGTCACCTCTCAATTCCCGCATAAACCGGCCCCGTGGCGCAGGGCCCTCACCACCGGCAGCTCCTCTCCGGTCAGAAACCGGATCAGGGCTCCGCCGCCGGTGCAGATGTAGCCCATTTGATCCGTCAGTCCGTACTTCTCTGTGGCGGTGATGCTGTCACCGCCGCCCAGAACCGTGTGAGCCTCCGTATCCGCCAGAGCCTGCCAGACGGCCTTTGTTCCCGCCTCGCTGGGAGCCTGCTCAAAGACGCCCATGGGTCCGTTGACGAAGACGGTTTTGGCATTCAGTATGATTTCACGGTAGAGCTTTGCGGTCTCGCCGCCGACGTCTACCGCCGCAATATCCGCTGGAATGCAGCCCAGGGCCGCCTCTTGCCGCACCCCGTCCTGTACCCAGGCCAGATCCGCCGGCAAAATGATTTTTTCGCTATACTGCGCGTACAGCTCTCTGGCTTTTTCAATGTACTCCCCATAATTGGACTTCATGATAAAGTCCACGCTGCCCCGGCCGGTTTCCTTTCCAAGAGCGGTGAGGAAGATATTCCCTACCAGTCCGCCGGTGAGAATCTGATCCGCCGTACCTCGATCCAGAACGGTTTTCATCATCAGGAAGGCATCGGAAATCTTTGCCCCGCCCAATACAAATACACAGGGCCGCACCGGCTCCTCCATCACCTGGGCGACGGTGCAGAACTCCTTTTCAAAGAGCCGTCCCATATAGGAAGGCAGAACCTGCTCAAAGCCGCAGAGACTGGGCTGGTCCCGATGGGAGGCGGCAAAGGCGTCACAGACGTAGAGATCCGCCAGGGGGGCCAGCTTCTCCACCAGCAGGGTTTTTGCCTGCTGCTCGTGAGTGAGGCGGAGCTTCATCTCAAAGAGGGTCTGCTCCTCCGCCACAAAGCGAACATTGTCCAAAAGGAGGATTCTGCCGTTTTTCAGATTCTGAATCGCCGCCCGGGCGGCGGGACCGCAGACATCGTCGATCCACTGGACCTCTCTGTCCAGCAGACGGCTCAATACTGCCGCGTGGGGCTTGGTGGTATAATAATTCTTATATTCGATATCGCTGCCCTGATGGGCCAGAAGGACCACTCGCGCTCCCTTGTCGGAAAGCTCTTTGATGGTAGGAACACATGCTTCAATGCGGTTGATGCTTTTCAGCGTGCCCTTTTCCCGGTCTACGGGCTGGTTGATGTCCACCCGGCAGAGGACGGTTTTTCCTTCCACCCGGGCGTCATCCAGGGTCTTGATTCCAAATTGCATACAGTCTCCTTTACGGCCCCGGCGGGGCCGCCTCGGCATAAATCAATCGTTCAGATTCGCGCCTTGCCAGCAGGCTGGCCTGCGTCGCTTCACAGGTGCGAGAGCCTCTTTTCGCTTTCGCGAAAAGAGGTGGTGATTCTGCATGACCAATAGATGCAGCCGTTGCAGAATCGTTGCCGCGGGATAAAAGCAGGCAGGCGCCCGGCGGCGAATCCCCGGGACGGTCATTTGCGCCCAGGGCTCAAATGACCGTCCCCAGGGAATCCAGGGCCGGGATGAGAATGATCCGCTCCGCCCACAGGGTGAGGAAATTACTTGAATCTGCCGATACGCAGGTACTTGTTGGTCTCAGCCGTACCGGTTTCACGGGTCGGCTGCATCTCCATGGCAGCGCGAACAGCATCCATTGTCTCGGGGATTGTTACACTCTCCTGAGGAATATTGATGGCATACATGATATCGTCGCCGCTCTCGACGATGCTGTCCTCCCAAAGACCGATCTCATACATGTCGCCCCGGCGGTTGCCCAGATCCCGGGCGTACTTGAACAGGCTGGCATTGCCCATAAAGCCTTCGTCAATGGTGACGGTGCGGATCCGGGGGTGCGCCCGGAAGGCTTCCAGAGCCTGCTCCCTGGTGATCTTCTTCCCGTCCTTGCCGGAAGCCAGGACAGTGATGATGTGCCCATGGGTCACAGGAGTATGTACCAAGATGCCCGTGGCCTCCACGTGGGGCATGATGGTCATCAGATCCACTGCCTGATGGCTGGGAGCCTTATCAATCTGAAGTGCGTTGGTCAGACCCCGATGATAGTCGCCGGGGTCCGCCACCCGGCGGATGATGGTGATGGCAACCTTCTCCACCCCTACAGCCCGGTCCAGACAGTCCACTGTGCGGATCAGACCGGTGGTGTTGCAGCTGGTCAGCTTCAGATACTTCTGACCCAGACCCTTCTCATAGTTGGCGTAGCCGTGGAAGAACACATCCGCCACGGAGTTTTTTTCGCCTCCCTGGAAAATGGCCTTCACACCCATCTTCTCATACAGCTCCTTGTTCTTCGCGCCCACGCCGCCGGGGGAGGAGTCCAGCATGATATCCACCTTGCCGCACAGCTCCTCGAAGGAACCGGCCACGGGGATGTCCTGTGCGTCAAACTTTGCCTTGTCCGCGCCGCCCACCAGATACAGGTCGTACTTGACATTGTTGGCTCCAACCATGTCGTTCTCCCTCAGAGCCCGGATGGCCAGGGTAGGGGCCAGATCCGCAATACCTACCAGCTCCATGTCCCCCTGCATGGCCACGCCGTCCGCCAGACGCTGGCCAATGGTGCCGTAGCCCGCCACGCCTACTCTTACCTTTGCCATATGAATCGTCCTCCATTTCAAAATCTGTGCGGCCAGTGCCGCAAACGTTTTACATAAAGATTGTAGCATCTGTTTCTCTGTCTGTCAATTTCAAATGTTATTTTTTTGGTAATTTTCTTTGATAAGCCAACTAAACTTACCAATTTTTATAAAACAGTTGACAACTCTCCTGTCAGGCGTTATGATGGGTTTATGAAAAATTTTGGATTTTCCGGAAAGGAGGCTCCCTATGAAGGACAACCGTCGAAAACAGATGGAAGCCCTGGTCGCCCGGCGGAATACTGTCACCATGGAGGAGCTGCGCCAGAGCTTCGGCGTATCCATGAATACCATCCGCGCCGACGTAGCCTATCTGGTGGATACCGGGGCGGTGGAAAAGATTTACGGCGGCGTCCGTTCCGCTCAGCGGCAGGAGGTCCCTCTGTTCACCCAGCGCACCCAGCTCCGCGCCGGGGAAAAGCTGCGGATCGCCCGGTACGCCCAGGGCCTTGTGGAGGACGGGGACACCCTGTACATCGATGCGGGCACCACCACCATGCATCTGATCGAATGCCTGGACCCCGGCAAGCATGTGACTATCGTCACCGGCAATCTCTATGTGGTTCATCAGGCTTACGACAAACCACAGGTGGAACTGATCGTTCTGCCCGGCAGCATGAACCGCCGGACCAACTCCGTGGCCGATGTGAGCACGCTGGAGTTTCTGGGACGATATCAGTTTGCCAAGGCCTTCATGGGAGCCTCCGGCTTATCGCCGGAGGGGCGGCTGAACGTATCGACCTACATCGAGTATGAACTGAAGCGGCAGGCCGTGGCCCGGAGCCGGCAGACCTGGCTGCTGCTGGACGGGGGTAAGTTTGGCGGCGGAAGCCTGATGTCCTATGGCGCACTGGAGGATATGACGGGCCTTGTCACGGGGCCGCAGTGCCCGGAGGAGGTCCGCAGCCGCTGCAGCCGGAATGGCGTTGCACTGGCCATTGTCGAATAATACAGGGAGGAACCGCCATGCGCGAGTACAGAATTGAAACGCACCTGCACACCAACCACATCAGCAAATGCGGCCGCTTGGACGCCGAGACCCTTGCGGAGAGGTATGCTCAGGCGGGCTATGCCGCCGTGGCCGTCACGGACCACTACAACCGGGACACCTTTGCATATCTGCACATCGACACCACTGTCCCGGGGGATGTCACAGGTCCTTTTCTGGATGGCTTTCGCCGGATGGAGGAGGCTTGCGCCAAACAGGGAGTGAAAGTGTACAAAGGGGCGGAGCTGCGTTTTGACGAGTGTGAAAATGATTACCTGCTTTACAATTACCCTGAAGAACTGCTGGCCCGGCCGGAAGAGGTGTTCCATCTGGGTATCGCCGCTTTCGCACCACTGGCCAGGGCGGCGGGCGCACTGCTGATTCAGGCCCACCCTTACCGGAGAAAGTGCACCCCTGCCATTGCCTGTTACCTGGACGGCGTGGAGGTCATGAACCGGAATCCCCGGCACGAAAACGAAAATGACCGGGCGGAGGCTTACGCCGCCCAGTTCGGCTTGCTGCGCACCGGAGGGTCGGATTGCCACCAGTGGGAGGACATTGCACAGGGAGGCATCGTCTCTTCTGTCCTGCCGGAGAATGATGCGGATTTTGTCCGCCTGCTGCGGGAGGGCGAATATAAAATTATCGGAGCAGATTTGTAAGAACCCGCTTTTATCGATTGCAAATGCAGTTTTCAAAACATAACCGGCCTGTCCACGGGCATACACTGTAGCAAACGCGCAGGGAGGGCGGTCATGATGAGAAGAGATCGGATTGTTGTGTTTTTGCTGCGCAGGCGGTACTTGCTGATGGCGCTGGCATTGGCGCTGGCAGCAGTGATGTTTCTGGCCGCCTGTCTGCCGGATCTGCTCCTGTAACGGCGGCACAGCACTGAGAGCGCCCGGACGCTTCCTGCGGGTCCGGGCGCTTGAGTGTTTTTTCCAGGCGGACCGCTTTTGCATAAAAGGTACCCACAGGCATTTTGCAGATACCAGCGGCCTCCCGGAGTGTCAGACGCTTATTTCTCCAGTTCCGATGGACCTCCCGGAAGTTATCCGGCAGAGAATTGGGCGGGCGTCCAAATTTGACGCCTCTGGCCTTGGCAGCAGCTATGCCCTCCGCCGCTGGCGGATGTTGGAGCGTTCGTTCTCCGCTGCAAAGGAGAGAACCTGCAAGACAATATCGCTGAGAAAGGTCCCCATCAGATCCTTTCCCCGGCGGGTATCCAGCAGAGGCATATCCAGCACCACGATGTCCACACCCCGGTCCTTGGTCAGAATGCGCCACTGCTCCAGGATCTCCGTATAATTGCGCCCCAGCCGGTCAATGCTTTTGATGTATAGCAAGTCGTCAGTTCTGAACCGGCCCACCATCCGCTGGTATTGGGTACGCTGGAAATCCTTTCCGGATTGTTTGTCTGTAAAGATGTTTTTCTCCGGGATATCCAGCGCCCGCATGGCAATCATCTGCCGGTCCTCGTTCTGGTCTGTACTGGAGACTCGAATGTAGCCGTAAATTGTTCCTGGCATAGATGTCCTTCCTCCGTTTATTTCTTTCTCTAAATAGAAAAAAGCCGCACCTCCCATCACTCGAGAGGTGCGGTTTTCCCTATCGGAGAGCCAGTGTGCGGGCGCCGCGCCGGTTATGGCGCCGTCTTTCTCAGCCGGTCCAGCAGCCCCCGGCAGCCAGCGTCGATATCCCGCCACGCAGCGTCGAAGTCCCCGGTATACCAGGGGTCGGCGACATCTTCAGAACGGCCGGCATAGTCCAGCAGCAGGCCAATCTTCCCATCGGGGTCTCCGCCGCAAATCCGCCGCATGTTTCGCAGATTGGCCTGGTCCATTCCAATCAGCAGGTCATATCGGTTATAATCCTCCGCCGTCAGCTGTCGTGCAGTCTTTCCGGCGCAGCCGATACCATATTCCGCCAGCTTCCGGCGGGCGGCCGGGTAAACCGGATTGCCGGTCTCCTCGCTGCTGGTAGCAGCAGAGGCAATATCAAATTCCGTCTCCAGCCCTGCGCTCTTGACCAGATTTTTCATGATGAATTCTCCCATAGGGCTGCGGCAGATATTGCCGTGGCAAACGAATAAGATTCTTGTCATATCCTGAAACCTCTTGAAAGTATTGATATTCCAGCATAAAACGGTATAGTTCTGACCCCGGAAGTAACCGGAACGACTGGAAACACCACCATCGGCTTCCCATCCTTGTCCAATTCCGCTGAAGCTGGTAATTGACGCTGGTGTCGACGTATTTGTACGCATACCGTCCATCTATGCGCTGCTCTCTCCACGGTGAAGAATGCGGTTTTGCTGTTGTCACATCGCTTTTCGCTTACATCTGCGCTCCTTTCCAGGAAAAGAGCCTCGGCATGATATAATGTATTATACCATAGCCGAGACCTGATTTCCATATCAACCTGAATGTTTTACAGGAACTTCTCGTAAGGTGCAGCGCTTAAATCGACGGCAACTTGTCCAAAAACTGATCAAATGGTTGGCATTTGATTAAGATTTTTACACTGTTCTGAATAGCAAAGCCAACGTCCAGATTTTGGTTCACAGCCGGCACCCTGAAAATCGGTAAAGTCCGGCGGTCAAAATGGCGCAAAACAGCGTTGACATCCCTGCACCTCGTAAATTTACACTTCTTCGATAGGAAGAGGGAGCGCCCTGTAGGGCGCTCCCTCTTCCTTCGCGTTTACTTTGCTCTAACGATGCACTCAAACACCTGGTCACCCGCAGTGGCGGTCACGGTGGTGGTGCCTCGTGATACCCATGTTACTTTTCCGGTTT
>OFFG01001368.1_pt1 | contig 14761 bp, 21 predicted proteins | sample 1521331 | NCBI WGS metagenome assembly OFFG01 (sample SAMEA3504129, study PRJEB24116) | mouse gut metagenome | biome: mouse gut; feature: mouse-associated habitat; material: faeces | place: Denmark | collected 2011 | reverse complement strand
CGCTCACGCGGACGCCTTTTTTGCATTTAAGGAGGTGATGCCTGTTTGTCCCATATCCAAAAATGGAAAGGAGAATGACAATGCCAGAGCAAGTAGCAGCCGTCTCTGTGATGCCTATCGCCGTAACAGGGACGAACCAGCGGGAGAAGATCAAGTGTATCACGGACAAATTGGAAGAAGGTGTCCGGGCGGTTTTCACGAGTAATGAATACCGGGAATATCTTGATTTTCTCTCTAAGTTCCATGACTATTCCTTTAGCAACTGTATCTTGATCAAGATGCAGCTTCCCAGTGCATCCCTTGTCGCCGGGTATGGCGATTGGCTGAAAAAGCATCATCGGTATGTTAAGCAGGGAGAAAAGGCTATACGAATTTTAGCTCCGACCCCGTACAAGCGAAAAGAAGAAAAGGAGGTAGTAGACGAACACGGCAACAAGTCCAAGGAGGAAGTCGAGGTTCTTGTCCCATGTTTCAAAATCGTGAATGTGTTCGATGTAAGCCAGACGGAGGGGGAACCGCTGCCGTCCCTGGGCGTGGACGAATTGGACGGGACCGTGGAGTTGTTTGACGCTTTTATGGACGCATTGAAGGAAGTATCCCCTGTCCCAATCGGCTACGAGGACATCCCCGGAAGTTCACACGGCTATTACGACCATGTGGAGCGGAAGATTGCCATTAAGGAGGGTATGCCCCAGCTCCAAACGCTCAAAACGGGCATACATGAGGTAGCCCATGCTGTACTCCATGCGTGGCCGGAGGATACAAACCTGCCGCCCAAGGACGGGCCGGACAAGCACACCAAGGAGGTACAGGCCGAGAGCGTGGCCTATACCGTCTGTCAGCACTACGGGCTGGAAACGTCGGATTACTCCTTTGCCTATATCGCCGGTTGGTCCAGTGGCCGGGACGTGAAGGAGCTGAAAGAAAGCCTGGGCGTGATACGCCAGACCGCCCACGACCTGATAGCGGCTATTGACGCCAAGCTGGGCGTCGTCCAATAGGAGGAATTGCCATGAACAAAAAAGAACCCGTCCTGGTAAAGTTCCGCGCATCCGAGAATTTTATCAATATTCGCACGATCTCTCGGCAGCGTAAGTCCACACAATCCTTTGATTTTCACAGGTGGGCTTTTACTGATCTGGAAGCGGAGGGCCATATTACCGTCAAAGACGGATATTCCGTTGCCGACTTCCGGCTGATCGACGATGGGGCTATGGTCCAGATCGACTTCACCTGGCTCTCCAAATACGGCGATAATACCGTCAAGGGGTTTGACCAGACCGTCACCCTGAAATACGACGCCCTGGCTGACGCCATATGGAACAGTCTGGCCGGAAACAACGGCCCGAAACAGTGGTCTATGCTGTCCATAGACCGCGCTATGGAGCGGCCCAGGCTCGACTTTGGCTCGCCGGGAGCGCAACAGACTATCCGGGACGTTCTGGCCGTTCCCGTCCTTCGCCACAAGCTGACAAGGGCTGTCCGCGACAATTTCCACTGGTCCCGCAACGGTAGCGGCCACATCGTCAAATTCTACGCTGACTTCGACCGTTACAGCTTCACCTTCCAGGAGTTTCTACGGGACGGTGTACCGGGCATCTGCGGCGGGCTGATACTGCATCACCATGACGGGCTTGCTAAGGCCAAGTACGAGGTACATACCTGATACTATTTGTGCATCTTGCCATTTATGAGCTGGCGATCCGGTGTAGGCCCACGGCTCGGAAACGGCATATTGCACAAAAGCACTATAGGAGGAAATTCCAATGGAACACCTGAATGTGACCTATCACATGAGCAGGCCCGGAGAGCTGGCCGAGAGCTGCATCCGTCTCCCCGTGACGCCGGAGCTTGTCGCGTCCATGCTGGCCGGTGGACACAGTGCGGTTATCGACGCTGTGCTACTGTTGCTGGCGGAGCTGCAAGGATATGAGGGAGCGACTTACTGCTGCTGTGAACGTGCCAGCTTGCAGTAAGACTCAATATCTGTTACAATACGAAAGGAACATCCAGACATGGAACAGAGAACCTATAAAGTCCAGTATACCTACGGCGGGGACACCACGAACCCTGAAATGGGAGTTACCATGGAACCAGCGACACTAATCGACGCCGTGTCCTACGTCCGCTTCGTGGCGTCTATCTTCCACAAAGAGGTCCAGATCGTGAGCGTCCGGGCGTCGGACGATGGTGAAACCTGGGAGAACGTGCCGGACTGGGCCGAGCAGGAACGCGCATACATAGCCGAGCTGGCCGGAAAGGAAAAAAACAATGTTGAGCAAGATTGATAAACAACAGATCGACCGCCTGTATGAGCTGATGGAGCGCGAGAAGTCAGACCCCGACACGGCAGCGGCGTTGCGCTGGGCCATCTTCCAGTTGGAGCAACAGGGCCGGGAGAAGCAGACCGGGGACCTGGTTTTCCGGCTGGCGTTCACGCCGGAACCGGAGATCAACAGCATCATGGACACCGGCGCGTTCAATGAGATCATCAAAGGCTACGCGGTGCTGGCCATGCAGGCCACCGGCTCCATGACCCACGGTGCCGTCCAGGATGTTGTGCAGGAGATGGACTCTATCTTTGATGACACGGACGCGGCAGCGGCCCGGAAAGCCTACCGGGAGCTGTAACAGCGACAAAAAAGAATAATCCCCGCGCCTGCCCTGATGACGCGGGGATTATTCATCATCAAATATCGTCTCATTCATTTCAGAGAAATCCAGCAGCTCGGAAACAGTCATGCCCAGGCCACAGGCCAGCCGATGCAGCGTTTTCAGCTTTGGGTTGCACGTTTTCCCATGGACGATGTTCTCGACCGTGGATTGGGTGATGCCAGACAGCGTGGCAAGCCGGTTGACCGTGATGCCGCGCTGGTCTATCAAATATTCGAGCCGTCGCCTGATTACATCCGAATATGTCATAGCCCTATTGTCCCCTGTCGCACATTGCCTAAACAGGAGTATAGGGCATATAACGGCCCAACATTAACGGTGTACCGTTACCGATTTCCACAACAGGAGGGGAAACATATGGAAGAACTACAACATAGCTACGCCTTTACCGGCCACAGACCCTACAAGCCCCCATAGAAGGACAGAGACAAGGTATATTACACAAAAGAAAATCATTTGGAGGAAAACGTATGCTTGAGTTTGTAATCCTGGCCGTATTTCTTTATATCATTTACTCCGCCCTCTCCGGCAATGACGACAAGAAGGACGAAAAACGATGGCCCTACCTCATGGAGCAGGAAAGATCAATCCTCGAACTATCGAAAACAACAAAGCGTCCCGACCTACGCACCAGCTTAAAAAAAATGGCTAATATGATGCGCAAGCAGCGGAAGGATGCAAGAAAAAATGAAAAGCTGGCAAAAATCCTTGACATAAAAGAAGCAGCAGTGAAGAAGGAGTACTACCAAAACAGCCAGCAGCGGGAGATGAATCATATGCATCAAACAATCCTTAATTTGGAGCAAAAGACACGGAACTTGGAGCGAGAGAAGTGGACTTGGTATTGAACCCAGCAAAAAAACGCAAAGCCGGGAAACCTCCCCAACTCTTTTACGACGGATGTATGCTCGACCGCAACAGGCACATGGTGGACCGGACCGGGACGCTACTGGCCGTTTACAACGGCGAGTACAGGGGTGGAACCGCTGCCACGATACGCTACGCCCGCAAGCTGGACCAGAAAATCATCATCATAGACCCGGCAACCGGGAAAATCAGCCAGGACGCATAAACACGTAAAGAATTGTAATGATAACTCTTTACAGACGTTCCGTCGCCTGCTATAATGGGAAGTGCCAAGGAGGTGTTTGTATGGCACAAAGTGTAAACGTAAACTTCCGCATGGACGAGCAGCTAAAGAAGAACGTGGAGGAAATTTGCCAGCGCATGGGGATGAACCTCACGACGCTGCTGACGATCTGCTGCCGGAAGGTGGAGCAGGAGCGGCGCATCCCCTTCGATATAACCGCCGAAGCAGACCCGTTTTACAGCGAAAGCAACGTCCGATACCTGAAAGGTAAGCTGGACGCTCTGAACGCCGGTACTCTCCCGTTGGAAGAGCATGATCTAATCGAGGTAGACTGATGGGACGGGGAATACAATGGGACGGCGACGCATGGGAGGACTACTGCGAGTGGCAGAAGGACAAGGCCACGCTGAAACGAATTAACGCCCTTATCAAAGACGCCCGCCGGGACCCATTCGACGGCATAGGGAAACCGGAACCCCTAAAGCACGACCTGACCGGCTTATGGAGCCGCCGCATCAATGACACCGACCGGCTGACGTACAAAGTCGTCGGGGACATGATCGTGATACTGGCCTGCAAAGGACATTACAATTAACGGAAATGGAAAAAATTGCAAAGCACAGAAACAGTAGGAAATAACCTATTACAATCCCCCGGAAAAAAGAAATAAAAAGCCCTTGCGATTCTCAACAAAGAATACAAGGGTTTTTTCTTTAGAGAAAAGGAGGAACCAACCATGAAGAAAATGCTTACTGAAACAAAACGCGTACTGGCGGTACTGATGCTCGCCGTACTGACCGCCGCCTGTATGACAGCCTGTGCTTCCGGGGCGTCTAATACCGAAGGTCGCAAGCCCTGGCGTCCCCCGGTCGACAGCCGTCCAAGCGAAAATACCGTCGTACAGACCCCCGCCGCGCCTGTTGATCAGGAGCCGGTACAGACCCCTGAGAAAACCGACCCGCCCGCAAACGAGGCCGCTCCTGAGCAGCCCGTCATAGAAAACGCCATTGCGACCGTCGATCCCGCCAGTATCCAGGGCGTAGCCCGTATCTGCGATCTAGTAGGCAACTACGCGATGGATGCGTTTTACGACTATCGTGCAAGTTATATCATCGTGGATACCGAGAGCGATCACAACCCGTATGACCTGACCTGGCGTTATGGTCCTGTTGTCAACAAGATGAAAGAAATGAACACGGAAAACTGGGACGAGCTTTACAGGTCCTATGTAGCCGCCTGCGACTGGTCCCTGGTATTCGACGCTGAATATTACAAGCAGGCGTTCCCCATGCTGGCGAAGCTGTATCATGACAATGACGAGCTGCTGTTGGAACACTTCCAGACCCAGGGCGTCCACGAGGGCCGCCAAGCCAGCAGGAACTTCAACGTCACGGCCTACATGGACAACTGCGACAACAAACTCGTGACAGCTTTTGGCGAGAACTACGAATGCTACTATTTCTACTATATGCTTAACCAGAATACGCAAAAATCAGTCAATACCAGCAATACCGACAGCGTGTATCCCCGTTGGCTGACATTGGAACTATCCTTGCAGCAAAGCCATGAATACAAATATGTGAACAAATACCGTGCCGATGTAGATGTGCAGCCAGTAACGATAGACCCTGAGATCATCGCGTTTGCCAACTATCGTGCATGGTATGACGCCGAGCATAACATGTATGCGCACGACTGGACATCCGATCAGACTACAAGCACCGATGTAAACGACTGCCTGTGGCGTCTTAGTCGTGATCATTTTTCAGAAAACACTGTAAAATGGTATCACACAAGTGGAAAACCAGGTTGCGAAAATTTCGCAATCTCTTACAAAACTTCGCCCAGCCACTACGAAGCAATGGTATCCAGTGACTACGCCTATTTCGGCTGCTCCAACCCGTACTGGTCCAATAACCCTGACAACCCATTCGCAAAAAATGGAGCTACCGGCTACGCCTGCCAGTTCGACATGTTCACCGCAGTCCAGCCAAAGACCCCTTACGAGTTGGACTGACACACGATAGACAGCAACTTTCACGCGCCCCCGCTTCGAACCCTGTCACGATGAGAAAAAATTCAAAACAACAGCGTCACGACGAAAAATTACGAAAGAAAAACCCTTGCGCCCTCATTCCAGAGGGTGTAAGGGTTTTTCCAGTCACACGGCACCCGCCTGCTGCACAGCGGACCGGGACCGCTTTTCATCCTCCATCCGCGCTATGCACTCGTCAACATAACCTGCCAACATGGACATGACACGCCGCAGCTCAGCATCCGAACAGTCGCCCAGCTTGATGGCAACCTCGTTAGTCATAAGGGCCTTTACCATGACACCTGCCATACGCTCTTTCTCTTTCTCCATCTCGGCCCGCATCTTCTCGATATTCTGTGCCATCTCGCCGTAACTCTGCTGCTTCTTCTTTGACATTCTCAACACCTGCCTTTCAGTCTGCTATTAACACAAATCTCCTGCCCAATATCAGCCCTCCCCGTCTCCGCACGTCCGCACTATCCAATCGTGCAGCATATCGGACATAGTTGTCCCATGTGTCGCCGCCCAGGATTTCAAAAGGGCCTTATCCTCCCGACTGATAGCAAGAGTGATCGTCGTAGCATCTTCACCACGCTTTTTCTCTCGGCCCACAGAAGGAACCCCGGACACGGGCTTCCCTGTCACAGCGGCTTCAATCTGCTCCTGCTGTTCCTTCCTCTGCTGGGCAGCAGCACCAAACCCGCCGAACATATTCTTCTGCTGTTTCCCGGCCATAGCCCACACTCCTTTTCATACTTATTTCAATATTCAAGTATTTAAGTATTTAATTATCTTCCCTTCTTAAACCCCCGCCAGTTTGCGGACAGCATTGCACAGCTCCAACGTGGACTTCGCCGCCGCTCCATGCCGTGCATACTCAACCACAGAAACACCGGACGCCCCGGCCTGGACAAACTGCTCCGACTGCGGCAGTTTATAGATCAACACATCCCCGCTATTCTCCTTGAACCAGTCCAGAAAGTCACTGGACGCCCGCCACCTGTTCCAGCCATTCAAAACGTAAATAACAGGCTTCCCGGCCCGCTGCGCGGCACCTACCGCCTGCTGCATCCTCATAAGCGGCTCAATGTCCCTGCTGGTGGTCCTCGTCGGGATGATGATAATATCGGCATTGGCTATCCAGTCCGTCAGCTCGGACTGCAAGGCACCCGGCGTATCCACCACCGTAACCTTCGCGTCCTCCCTCTGGCTCGTCTGATGGATAGTCCCGCCCTGGGCATCCAGATCAATAAAAGACACCGGGACCTTCGACCGCTCGAAACTAAAAGCCAACTCGTCAGCAATCAGGGATTTTCCAACCCCGCCCTTCTGGTTGCATACCAGGATATTCACCACGTCCTACCTCTCCCTTTTCCAATTATAGAATTTCTCCATAAATAAGTATATCACTAAATACTGAAACAGTCAATACCGTATTTATTTACTTAAATACTTAAAAATAGCTTGACACATAGGTGCAAAGCAATTATAATGTAATTACACCACAACTGCACAAAAGAGGTATGAACAATGCGAAAAAAGGAAACAATGACATTGAGCTTTTCATCCGAAACAAAAGAACGGCTCAGAACATATGCAGAACAGAACCACACCACCGTTTCCCAAGCAATCACAGACTGGATATGGGCGCAACCAATCAAAGACAACGAGGATACGGGGGTGGAAGAAAAATGACGATAACGGAACTCCGGGAGCTGACGGACTTCCCCTTCGAGTGCTTTATGCCGGAGGACAATGCCCCTGACAGCGTGTGCTTCGCCGTTCCCATCCCTTCGCCCTTTGGGGACGACCTGGAATACTTCAGGGGCGAAAACGGCAGCGTCACGATCATTGGCGACCCGTCCGTATGGGAAAATGCCTGGAAGCAGTACATAAGCAGCCTGACGCCGAAAAGGAAAAACCGGACGCGGAAGCAGGCCGCAAACCAGGGGGCGATAACCGAAATGCCGAAACGGCTTGCCTTAATCACCCTACCGCCGTACCAGAACGCCATGACGCCGATAGAGGACAAGACGGCGCACCTTCAACCGCTCATTCAATCGTTCGCAGAAGTATTACAGAAGAACTATGACACCATGCAGGCCCAGGGCGAGATCGACAGCATCCCGTTTGTCCAATACTACGACAACAGCCCGCAGGCCGTATCAAACCTGGACCTGACGACGTTACGGGCGATTTACAGCGTTTTCCTGTCAAATGCGCAAAAGATGGCCGAGAACCCGGACGACTTCATAAGGAGAGCAACGTCCCCCGGTTTCGACAAAGAGAGCGTCACCCTCTATATTCCCGAATTTCTCCGAATGACGGGATTGACACCGAACCACAACAGGAGCAACGAGAACGCCGTACTGAGCAAAATAGCAAGCTACGCCCCGATCTACGGCGTCCTGGAAGAAAAATCAGGCGGGCGGACATACAGAAACCATTACCCCGTCCTCCAACTGGTGAAACATAATGAAGCGCGGAACACCGTGGAGATCATGTCCCCGTACTTCCATGCGCTGATAGCAAAGATCGTACAGGCCAGCGTCAAGAAAGACAGCCACGACAAGCCCAAGCTGAGAAAGAACGGAAAACCCTTCACGCTCCCGACCCACTCCTACCTGGTAAAGGCCGAGATCGTCAAGGAGCGCAACCAACGGGCCGCAGAGATCGTCTGCGTCGTCGTAACACTGATCGCACAGTGCGGAGACGGAGGGACACCGCACATCAAGGCACAGACCATTGTTGACCGATGCCCCGACCTGAAAAACACCCTGGAAAATGAAAAGACATCATCAGGCAAAAGCAGGGTCCTCCGACGGGCATTCGCCAAGGCGTGGCAACTCCTGGAAACAAAGACGGAACTCAGGTCCCACTACAAGAACATCCAGTTCCCGACAGCCGTCCCAACCAGCAGCACACTAGATATGGTGATAGAGTTCCCACATGAAGGCAAGATCATAAAACCTGAAAAAGAAAGCCAGACAAGCATTTTTCGGTGAGCTGGCCCCAAAATTCGACGCCGCCAATTTTTCGGTGAAGTGGCCCCAATTTTTCGGTGAGCTGGCCCCAATTTTTCGGTGAGCTGGCCCCAATTTTTCGGTGAGCTGGCCCCGGCACATTTCCAGAAATGCCCGTCCCACACGGGTTTCCAGGATTTTTTCAGCCCTTAATACTATAATACCTTAGTATTATAGTACCGGCGGCCTGCGCCCCTTGCTTACGCGGGGCGCGGCCGCTATACTTATGACGGGCCGCTACAACGGGAATGGAAAGAAAAATGGATATAGCAAACCCGATTTCTGTATGAAGGAAACACGGCGGGACGCCACTGCCGCGGCGTCCCGCCGCAACGCAAAAAACGATAGTAGGTCCTACCCCATGTATGGCCGAGCCGCCCTACCTGACAGGCATAAGCATCCCTTTTTTTTCCATTCCCGTTATGGCAACAATGTGACTTCATGATGAAAGGAGTGTTTGATTTATGGCAGAAAACAAGATACCCAGTCCGTTCCCACCGCCCTTGCCGTCCGGCCCTGAATACGGCAACCCGGAGGATGCCAGGCAGTCCGTCTCGGATAGCAAGGCCGCAGCATCGGCCAAGAAGAAGCAGGAGCAACCGAAAAAGCGTACTGCCAATGCTACCTATGCGGCAAATTATTTCCGTAGCGGCCTGTTCGATAAAGATGTTTGTGCTTATCAGTCGTGTGCCAGCCGGACGACTGGCTATGCAAATCTTGATAGTGAGCAGCCGTTTTATCCTGGTCTTTACTGCTTGGGTGCGATTTCCAGTTTAGGAAAGACGACGTTTGCCCATCAGATGGCAGATCAGGTGGCCGCAACGGGTGGGAACGTGCTGTATTTTTCCCTGGAACAATCTCGTTTCGAGCTGTTCTCGAAATCGCTTGCCCGTGGCTTTGCAAAGACTTTCATGGAAGATATGAAAGTGAACGGTTCCAGCCAGTACCCGACACCATCCAGCATTGATATAAGACGTGGGTTGACGACTGATTATCCCGATAAGATGGCCGCGCAGATCGACGACTATACTAAGACTGTTGGGGACCGGCTATGCGTGATCGACGGGTCCTTCGCGCTAACCGTGGAGGATATACGGGACCTGACCGTGGCTTATGTGAAGCAAATGGGAACATCGCCCGTCGTGATCGTGGACTACTTGCAGATCATCGCCCCCAGCTTGATTAACGGACGCATACCGGATACCAAGACCAACATCGACCATATTGTCCATACGATGAAAGTCATGCAGCGGGATTTGAATTTGTCCGTGTTGCTGATTTCCAGCCTGAACCGGCAAAACTACATGACTCCCATCGACTTTGAGAGTTTCAAGGAGAGCGGCGGCATCGAGTATACGGCTGACGTTATGTGGGGGTTACAGCTTGCCGTCCTGAACGACGAGATTTTCAGCAAGGAGGGTAAGATCAAGGAGAAGCGGGAGAAGATCAAGGAAGCAAAGGCCCGTCCGCGCCGTGAAATTGATCTGGTTTGTCTGAAAAACAGATACGGGGTTTCAAACTACACGTTGTCGTTTCGCTATGCTACGGCCTGGGACTATTTCATGCCCCAAGCCCAACACTCATAATACTTATTTAAGTATTTCACTATTTCACTAGAAAGGAAGGGGGACGCCGTGCCACAATGGGTAAACTCCGATGCAGTAAGAGCCGCCAGGAGGGCGAATCTTTTTGATTTCCTTTTGCTCCACCATTACAGGGACGTGAAAAAGGAGGGGAACAGCCTGCGTCTCCTGGATGATAACAGCGTATCCGTCAAGGCCGGTTACTCTGGCTATACCGATTTCGCCACCGGCGAGAAGGGCAACTCCGTGGACTTCCTGACGACCTACCTCGGCTACGAGTTCCAGGACGCGGTAGCGGCCCTCTGTGCCGACATGGGCATGGACGCCACCAGCCAGCCGGGACACCGGGATGCCCAGGCTACGGCCACCAGGACGCCCCAGGCTGCGAAGAAAGGCCAGGACGCGGCAAAGCGTACCTTCGCCCCGCCGGAACCGCTGCAAGGGCCGTACAGGCAGCTATACGCCTATCTGACCCAGCAGCGGGGCATACCGCCCGGCCTGATACAACGGCTGATCGACGACAGGCTGCTGTACCAGGCGGCGGACCACGGTAACATGGTTTTCATCGACCCTGCCCGGACTTTCATGGAGATACGGGGCAGCAACAGCTTCAAGCCGTTCCACCAGGTGGCCTTTTCCGATCTGGCAGCATTTTGGTGGTACAAGCCGTGCGGCCTGGACACCAACCCGGCCACCGCCTACATTTGTGAGGGGGCGATAGATGCCTTGTCCCTGTACCTGCTACTGTCCCTGGACCCGTCACTTCACGCCGAACAGGGCCTTTACTGCTCGATAGGCGGCGTGGCAAACCAGCAGCGCATAGACGCGATAAAGGCGGGTATGACCGCCGCAGGATGCAAGGCCGTGATCGCCGTGGACAACGACGACGCGGGGGAGAAATGCCGCCAGCATAACCAGGACTGCAAGCTGATCGTCCCGGCGGGGAAGGATTGGAACGAGGATTTGATCTCATGGGAGGGCGGCACCGCCAGGGCCGTCGCCATTCTGGAAAAAGCCATAGCCGGACACAGGAACAGGGGATAGCCGCCCAGGCCGTCCCCCGTTTTTCTTTCCATTCCCGTATAGTCTTTTAGAAATAAATATTTAAGTATTTAATGAAATATTTATAGCTCTGATTTCCTAAACCCCCGTTTCCGGGCTTCCCGTGTCACTGTGGACCGGCTTATCCCCGTCATGGCTGCAACTTCCGTGAAGCTGTGATCGTGGAGCAAATCGACGGCGTGGTCCAACTGTGCCTTGCTGTATCCAGGCTTCCGGCCCTCTCGGTAGTCCGGGTCTGTGGCCCGCTTGTATGCCCGCCCGCCCTGGCACCGGCTGACGATCATATCCCGCTCAAATTCTGCAAACGAGAGCATGATATGGAGGATAAGCCGCCCAATCTCTGTATCCTCTATGGTCCCCATATTCAGGACCCGGACCTTGATGCCGTTCTGGACCCATCCCAGCACTCGGTCATATGCTTCCGTCTCCGTCCTGGCAAAACGGTCCATTTTCGTTACAACGATGGTGTCCCCCTGCTGGACCTCCGCACATAGGCGGTCGAACTCCGGGCGGGCCATGCTGGCCCCGCTGTATATGTCCTGGTATATCTCCTGGCACCCCTCGGCTTCCAGTACGGCCCTCTGATCGTCCAGCGACGTGCCGCGCTCCTGCTTCTTCGTGCTGACCCTGATATAGCCCCTTTTCATGCCCAAATCCTCCCTTCACTTCTGACTATAACTTATGACTACGCTAAAACCCCTGAAAACCGGCCATTTTTCTTTCCATCTCCGTTGTAGTTAAATGTTTGAACTTTTGACTATGGTGTGTCGTAATCTTCTTCTTCGCTGGCTTGCTGTTTTCTCCACCGTCGCTCGTTTGCGGCGCTTATCCGCATTATTTCATCCATAAGGGCTGACCGTTGTGTCTCGATTTTCTGCCGCTCCTGCTCGGTGTGGGACTGCTTTGCCGGTGCGGCCTGCTCCTTCGGCGTATCCGGGGCCGTCTTGGCCTGGGGCTGCTGCCGTTGGTCTGTTGGCGTTTCAATGGTCTGTCCCGTCGGTTCGGCTTGTGGCTGCTCCTGGATGGCTGTGTACGTTTTCGGGTGGTCCCGCCGGTCCAGAAAATCCCTGAATTGTGCTTCCAGCTCTGCATGAGGTACGGAGATATGGCCCGTTTCTTTGTCCTTGACGTAGATCGCCGGTAATTTTAAGCCGTCTTTTGCTAACTCCGTCTGGCGATCTACGCTCCAGCGGGTGAACTGCTCGAAAGCGTTGTCCCTCTCCTTGAGCTGATGGTCCCATTCCCGGAAGTCGATATGCTCTTTGCCATCCGCGTCTATCGACTTTGGTGTTGCCTGCCAGCCGTATATTTGCTGCATGATGGTGAGGATGTAATATGCCGCCTGCTTCTTCGCTTCCTCCATTTCTTTGTCCTCGGACGGCGTCTCTTTGGTTGTTGCGGGCGTCTGGGCCGGTTTCCTTTTTAGTTTAGGAGAGGGCATCGGCATTTCCATGACGACCGGCGGGGCCTGCTCCTTCCGTTCTTCCTGGGCGGCAAGGCCCGGTCCGGCGAACAGCTTTGCTATCCCTTCCGGCTGGTAGTTCGTCCCTAGCTTATGGGACTTTGATTTCAAATTGGGTGGTATCTTGTCCGGGAACCCTGATATGTCTACCAGCTCGTAGGTGTAATATGCGGGCTGTTTCTTCGTGGCCGGATGCAGGTATATGAGGTTTCCGTTTTCGTCCCTGATTGGCTGCTTGTCTTTGTTCTTGACCGGCACCAGCTCGACGCCGGAAAGGCGGAGCTGATGGGCAAAACTTTGTTCGTTCGTGGCCCTGGCGGCTGCGTCCTTGACGCGCTGCCGTAAATCGTCCTGCCAGATGTAACGCTCGGCTTTGATCTTGTCCGGGTCCACTTCGCGCCCTTCCTCTGCCGCCCGTTGTCTCTCTAATTCGTTGGCGGCCCTGATCTGCTCGTTCTTTATGCGGCTTCCCCGGACGGAGGGGTTGACCTTTTCCGGCTGGGCGTCCGACTGGACCAGATCAAAATACTGCTCGCATACTTTATCAACGATTTTTTGGAAATGGAAGTGCGCATATGCTTTTGAATCTATGCCTTTGTAGTCCGACATATTTACGTCATTTGTGAGTATGTGCAGGTGTATTTTGCGGCCTTTCCCGTCCTTTTGCAGGAACACAGCGGACTGGTTGTCGGGGGCGTTCCTTCGTGCGATCTCGCATCCTATGGCAAGGCCCTTCGCACAGTCCTCCGGCTTATCCGGGTCCAGCTCGGACGGATGGAACGATACGATACAGCGGTCAACCTGGATTATATGTCTGGAATCTGCCCTGTCCCAAAATGGTTGCATTTGCCGCTCGAATGACACTACGCTGTCCGGCAACATATTGATGCACCCTATGTACTCGTTACGAACTGCATTGTCATTGTGGCCTGTCCCGTCCCCTCTCGCGTATGCTATAGCGTCAGCCCCGGCCACTGTTCGCGTTATACGAGAATACGGCATAAAATTTCACCTACCTGTTTTGTGGCCGTTTCGTACCTGGAAATAAGTGCGTCCATATCCTCTTTGGCAAAACCCTTGCACTCTGATTTTACTTTTTCCGTTTCGTCATATTGGGCCGATATGGCATTTACATCAAGACCCTTGTTCGCGTATTTCCGTTCTATCTGTTTGAGCCGGATAGCCTGATTATAGTTCACGCCTATTCTGTTCAGCTCTATTCTCACCGCTGATATTTCATCAAACAACGCTTTTATCAGTTCCCTTATCTCTGCTGCCTGTACCTCGTCAACAATACGGATATTCCCAAGGTAACGTGCCAAGTTCCCCGCAACGGCCATCCGTACAAGTTCCGTTTTATTTGTACCGTGTTCCTTGGCTACATCCTCTATCGCGTCCCAGGCTTCCGCAGAAAACCGTATTGTTATTGGTTTCAATACTGGCCTTTCGCTACGCTCATGACTCATGTGGTACACCTCCTTTTCCTTCCGTTACCCGCCGCCTGACGGCACCGGGTAACGGAAGCAGAACATCTTTGCTATGCGCCGCCTCCCGGCAGCGCATAGCATGGATAATGTGGCCTGAGACTGAAAATGTGCGGGGACATTTTACAGCTACATAGGTGTATGTGCTGGCACATTTCAATGCAGTACATAAATATATGTGCCGACACATTACGTTTTTTCCATTTCCGTTATTTCCGTATCAATTAGTTATGCTCTTTATTTTATCATATTTTGTAGCTTAATGCAAGCAGAGAGTTAAGCACCTAACGATGCTTAACTCTTGCTTGCCAGGGGAACCACTCGCTACGCTCGCGGTTCCCCCTGGACC
>OFFG01001352.1_pt1 | contig 14881 bp, 10 predicted proteins | sample 1521331 | NCBI WGS metagenome assembly OFFG01 (sample SAMEA3504129, study PRJEB24116) | mouse gut metagenome | biome: mouse gut; feature: mouse-associated habitat; material: faeces | place: Denmark | collected 2011 | reverse complement strand
GCTACGAAATCTGTCGGAATATGGAGAAAGTGATGGGACTGTTTTCAAAGGAATTATATCTGCTTGACCGGAACACGGAGAAGCTTATGTTTGACGAGATGCAGAAAGAGAGCGAGGAGTTGCGGATAAAGAGCGAAGAAATGCGGCAGGAGAACGAAAAGGTGCGGCAGGAGAATGAAGAAATGCGGCAGGAGAATGAAGAAATGCGGCAGGAAAACGAAGAGATGCGGCAGGAGAACGAAGAGATGCGGCAGGAGAACGAAAAGGTGCGCCAGAAAAACGAAATGATGCAACAGGAGAATGTAAAGATGCATCAGGAGCATGAGCAGATGCAAAAAGAAAATCAAAAGATGCATCAGGAACATGAGCAGATGCAAAAAGAAAACCAAAAGATGCATCAGGAGAGTGAAAAGATACAAAAAGAGAACAAAGCGATGCATCAGGAGAACCAAAAGATACATCAGGAAAATGAAAAATTGAGGCGGGAGATGGAGAATCAATATCATCAATCCTTCATTAATATGGTAGCCATTCTGCGCAGCGTAGGACTGTCGGACGAGGATATTGTGAGCAGGCTTTGCGCACAATATCAATTGAATGAGACGCAGGCAAAAGAATATCTGTAGAGCGGCTTTTGTATGTTGGGGCATCACCGGAATCTGAAAACTGATTTCCGCATGTTCGGGAAAGGAAACATGACAGGAGCGCAAAAGTGTGGTAAACTTACATGGAAAGGCAGAAACTGTCTTTTCAAAGAGTCTGTGTCTGCGCCGCATCCGCAGGCTCTCCGGTCTTACAGGCCGGCGCATGGGCTTAAGATTAAGAAGACGGGTCTGTAAAGCAGCGCAGAAAAGAGGAAAAAATGTGGGCATATGAAAGTGTATTTTATCAGATATATCCTTTGGGATTCTGCGGAGCGCCGTTTGAAAATGACGGCGTACCGGAGAGCAGGATTTTAAAGGTGGAGGAATGGATTCCGCATATGAAGAAGCTGAATGTGAATGCGGTTTACTTTTCACCGGTATTTGAGTCCGATACGCACGGATATAATACGAGAGATTACAAGAAAATTGACACCAGGCTTGGCACCAACGAGGATTTTAAGCAGGTGGTGAAAAAGCTCCATGACAATGGAATCCGGGTGGTTCTTGACGGCGTGTTCAACCATGTGGGCAGGGGTTTTTATCAGTTTCAGGACGTGGTGAAGAACAGGGAAAATTCTCCCTATCTCAACTGGTTTCACATTAATCTCGGCGGGAATTCCAACTACAACGACGGTCTTTGGTACGAAGGCTGGGAGGGAAACTATGATTTGGTGAAGCTGAATCTTAAAAACGGCGAGGTGGTTGACCATATTCTGGATGCGGTGAAATACTGGGTGGATGAGTTTGACATTGACGGGCTGCGCCTGGATGTGGCTTACTGTCTGGATGAAAATTTTGTGCGCAGGCTGCGGAGCTTTACGGAGGGCTTAAAGCCGGAATTTTATCTGCTCGGGGAGATGCTTCACGGGGATTACAATCGTCTTATGAACGATGGTATGCTTCATTCCGCAACGAATTATGAGTGCTACAAGGGACTTTACTCCAGCTTTAACAGCATGAATATGTTTGAGATTATCCATTCCCTGATGCGGCAGTTCGGGCCGGAAAACTGGACGCTTTATAAGGGGAAGCATCTGCTTTCCTTTGTGGATAACCACGACGTGACCAGAGTGGCAAGTATTTTAAGCAACGAAAAGCATCTTCCGCTTATTTATGCGCTCTGCTTTGGTATGCCGGGGATTCCCTGCGTTTATTATGGAAGCGAGTGGGGAGCAAAGGCGAACAAGAGCGAGGGGGACCCGGCGCTTAGGCCGGATTTTGCAGAGCCGGAGTTTAATGAGCTTTCCGAGTGGATAAGCAGGCTGGCAAAGGCAAAGCAGGAATCCAAAGCTTTGAATTACGGAGATTTCCGTTCGGTGGTTCTCACCAACAAACAGTGTATTTTTGAGAGAAAGACGGAAGGGCAGAGGGTACTGGTGGCGATTAACGCTGACAGCGAGCCTTACACGGCGCATTTTGACGCGGGCTGCGGGCTGGCCGAGGATTTAATCAGCGGCAAGACCCATGATTTCGGCGGAGGAAGCGAGCTGCCGCCGTACAGCGCTTATTTCTGGAAAATGGAGCGGTAGATTTACCGGTATGGCTTTGACGGACGGGAGAGCGTTTTAGCAGGCCGAAGCGTTATAGAGAATTTAGAACAAAAGCGACAGATACGGACAGGGTGCATATTAGCGGATATGCACCCTGTCTGTATATAAAAAGTTATGAATCACTCACAACAGATATGATAGCATGAGAAAGAGGAAAATTATAGCATTTCAGTTGGATTTTTGTTAAAATAATCAGGTAATCATTTAGCATTGCGGCGGGAGCGCACAGCAAAGCGGAAAGGCGGCTGTGCGGTATGCCAACACGGAAAGGCGGCTGTGCGGCATGGCAGCGCGGAAATGAGGAAAATATGGCGGAAAAACCGGTAGATGAAAAGAAGCTCCGTTACATGGAATTTGTCAGCAGGGAAGCTGGCTGGCGTCATCATACCCATGCGGAGGATACCTGGCAGTTTGAACTTCTACAGGCCGGGGATATGCGGGCGGTCGAGGAAGGGATTATAAGATTCCGCTCGGTAAATAACGGTCATTTGTCGGATGACCCTGTGCGGAACAGGAAATATCTTTTTGTAGCCTCTGTGACCCAGGCGTGCCGGGCGGCGATAAACGGCGGAATGGATACGGAGAGAGCCTACAATGCCAGCGACCTGTTTATTCAGAAAATGGACACTCTGGCGACAGAGGAAGAAATATGTAAGCTCCAGGTGGATATGATGACTTTTTACACAAGGGAAATGGCGGAGCTTGACAGGAAGCGCGTCTATTCCAAGCCTGTGGTTATCTGCATGGATTATATTTATAACCATCTGCACGAACCGATTCGCATACAGGCTCTGGCGGAGCAGGTGGATTTAAATGCCAGCTACCTGTCCACCCTGTTTAAAAAGGAAGCGGGCTGTTCCATTTCGGATTATATTCTTTCAAAAAGGATGGAGGCAGCGCGGAATATGCTGAAATATTCTGAATATTCCTATGCGGAAATCAGCGCAATTCTGGCGTTCAGCTCTCAGAGCCATTTCAGCAGGATTTTTAAAAAGGAAATGGGATATACCCCGAAGGAATATCGGGACAGATTTTTTCAAAACTGAAATTACACATAAAAACATATTGACAAAATAATATTATATGACGTATAGTATTTATAACACATAATACTATACGTCATATAATATTATAGAAAACTATAATATCCCGGACTGCGAAGCTTTTCAGGTCAGGGGGAAAGGAGGAAGGCAGTTATGGTGTTTAACACGGGAGCGGCGCTTTTAGACGCGATTGTTCTGGCGGTTGTGTCCAGAGAGCCGGAAGGGGCTTACGGGTATAAAATCACTCAGGATGTCAGGCAGGTGATAGAGCTTTCGGAATCCACATTGTATCCGGTGCTTCGGAGACTGCAGAAGGACGAGTGCCTCGAGGTCTATGACAGGGAATGCGCGGGCAGGAATAGGAGATACTACAAGACAACGGAAAAGGGGCGGCTGCAACTAAACCTTTACGAGGGCGAATGGATTAAATATTCTGCGAAGATTAATCGTATATTTGAGGGAGGAATGAAAAATGAGTAGATGGGAATTTATGAGGCAGCTGGAGAAATTACTCTCCGATATCTCGCCTAACGAGCGGGAGGAAGCCCTTCAATATTATAATGATTATTTTAACGATGCGGGTATGGAAAATGAGCAGGAGGTAATCAAAGCCTTAGGTTCGCCGGAGCAGGTTGCAAAGATAGTGAAAGACGGGCTTGGCGATGGCGGCAGTCAGGGGGAATTTACGGAAAACGGCTTTTTAAACAGCACGGTGCGGCAGAATGAACTGATGAGAAAGGAGGCTGGTTTCGGGAAGGATGCCGGGGCGGCGCAGGAGGGTGAAGCTGCCAGAGAAGGCGAAAATATCTTTGGCCAGAATACAGATACCTTTGGGTACGGGTATTCGCAGAGCGGCGATGATACCCGGGAAGGTTATGACTCGTTTAGTCAATCAGATGAAGGAAGCGGACAGCCGCAGAAAGAGAAGAAGGATTTGCCGGTGTGGGCGATTGTACTGATAGTTTTTGCGTGTATACTTGGCTCGCCGGTGATTCTGGGGCTGGCATGCGGGGCGCTTGGCCTTATCATCGGAGTGCTCACAGCAGTATTTGCAACGGTTTTTGGAATCGGGCTGGCGGCTGCGATTTGCTTTATCGTGGCGGTTGCCCTTGTGATTGCCGGTTTTGGCGTGCTGATTCCCCATCCTTTTGAAGGTATCGGGCTTTTGGGCGGCGGCTTCATCTGCGGAGCCCTTGGGATTTTGTTTATGCTGCTTACCGTGCTTTTGGTCACAAAGGTAATACCGGCAATCTGCCAGGGAATTGCTTCTATATATAACAGTATTTTCAGAAAAAAAGGAGGAGCAAAGGGATGAAAAAATTTATAAAAGTGAGCCTGATGACCGCCGGGGTTTTAGGAGTGCTGGGATTTGCGTTCTGTTTAATCGGCGTTATAGTCAGCGGAAGAAATTTTATGATGACGGTGAGAAACGATGTACATGCAGACAAAAGGCTTGCCGTTGTGGAGAGAGTGTTTGAGGGCGTGGAGAAAGGCATCAGCGCGTCAAAAAGCGGAAAGGCGGCAGATTATACGGACTACACTCACCACGTCGCGCCTGATAAGCTGACGGTGAATAATTCGGAGACCACGGAAAGCGAGTATGAACATCATATTGAAACAGCGGGCATAAAGGAGCTGTACGTTTCACTTGGTGCCGGAATCTGTACCATAAGCGAAAAGGATGAAGCGGACGGGTTGATTGACCTTTATGTGAACGGGAAGGGCGGCTTTGATTTTTATATAAAGGATAACACCCTCTACGTGGAGGGCTTTAAGGGAAACCAGCTCTTTAACGTCAATCAGATTGATAATGAGATGACGCTTCGGATTCCCAAAGGTATGGGATTTGAGGAAATGGATTTGGAAATCGGCGCCGGAATTATGGAAATCGAGAACCTGAAAGCAAAAGAGCTTGACGCGGTAATAGGAGCCGGAGAGCTTAACCTTAATAAGGCGGAAATCGTTGACTTTTCCGTGGAAATCGGCGCCGGAAACCTTGTTGCAGGCGACATGCACGTGTGGGAGGCGGATTTGGAGGTTGACCTCGGCAACTGCAGCTATGAAGGCGTTATTGAGCAGGAGCTGGATGCGGAATGCAATATGGGAAGCATGGATTTCCTGCTTAAGGGAAAGGAAAAGGACCACAACTATGAAATTGAATGCAGCGCCGGGAATGTGGAGATAAACGGTTGGGAATTTACCGCGCTGGGAACGGAAAAATATGTGAACAACGGAGCTGCCACCACCTTTGAGCTGACCTGCAGCATGGGAAATATTACGCTGGATTTTGCGGAGTAGTGACAGGATGAGCAAAAGGTTCCGGCAAATTTTAAAAGGGAATGACTGCCCGCGGAAAATCCTGCGGAGAAAGGAGAGCGTATGATTACATTGATTGTACTGCTGGCGTTACTGATTGTATTTATGGCGATTGGCCTGTGCTTCCATATAGCGGGAGGGGTACTGAAGCTGGCTTTTAAACTGATATTCTGTCTGCCATGCGCCGTTATCTGCGTTGCGGCCGGAATTGTCCTTTGCTGCACGCTGATTTTAATACCTGTAGGTATTGGCTGCTTTAAGCTGGCCGGAGGCCTGCTGAATCCTTTCAGAATGTGTGTATTATAGGAAATCTTATGATTTTTCCTGTAAGATGTAAAATTATTATCAAAAATTTCCCGCTGCTGATACTTTTTGAATAAAAAAGTCCTCTTAGGTTAATATAAGGACATTATATCAACCTATAGGAGGGAAAAAGATGAACGATAGCACATTGGCGGAAAATGATATTTGCAGATTCAGGGATTTTTTGAAAAACGAAGAAAGAGAGCCTGCAACTATTGAGAAATATGTGAAAGAGATAAAATCCTTTTGCGAATGGTTATGCGGCAGGCCGGTAACCAAAGAAGCTGTTATAGAGTGGAAAGAGCGTTTACAGAAACAGGAATATGCGCCTGTCACCGTAAACGGAAAGCTTTCCGCTCTGAACGGCTTCTTTTCCTTTATGGGCTGGCAGGAACTGCGGGTAAAATTTCTCCGTATCCAGCGCCGGATGTTCAGGGCACAGTCAAAGGAGCTGACAAAAGGAGAGTTCGAACGTCTGATAACCACGGCGCAGAAGGAAGGGAAGGAGCGTCTGATGCTTCTGATGGAAACTATCTGCGCCACGGGAATCCGGGTGAGCGAGCTGCCCTATATCACGGTGGAGGCGGCGAGGGCAGGGCGCGCGGAGGTGGATTTGAAAGGGAAAATACGTGTCATATTACTGCCGGGTAAGCTCTGCCGCAAGCTGATTAAGTATGCGGAGGGACAGAAAACCACGGCGGGAGCAATTTTCCTCACAAAAAACGGGACAAGCCTTTCAAGGAGGCAAATCTGGCGGGAGATGAAGGAACTTTGTACAAAGGCAGATGTGGAGAGCAGCAAGGTGTTTCCTCACAACCTGCGGCATTTATTTGCAGTTTCGTTTTATAAAATCAGCAAGGATATTGTAAAGCTGGCGGATGTGCTGGGGCACAGTTCGATTGAAACCACACGGATTTATCTGCTTACGACAGGGGAAGAACATGTAAGACAGCTGGAATTGATGAAACTTATGATATAGACAGAATTCATATTCTGACTACAACGAGATTATACGTTACATAGATTAAAGTAATTATAGCACAGATAATCATAGGATTTCAATATTTTTTATGAATTTAAAGCATGCGTAAGCAGAACCACAAAAATTTATTTTTGTGGTCTTGTTTTTCTATGCCCTTTATTTTGATTTTAGACCTGTTTATGGCAGGGAAAAGCATACATGCCGCCTGAATTTATGAGTAAATATCCTGACGGCCCCGGAAATTGTAGTCAGAATATGAATTCCGTCTATATGTTTGAATTTATAACTGGAGCGCTCAGGAAAAAGCTGCATGGAAAAATAAGGGGGAAGGGAGTAACGATTCATGAAGAATAAGAAAACGCTTAAACAAGGATTGGTATTGTTTCTGGTATTGATATTATGTATGGGAGTATCTTTTACTGCCTTTGCAGAAAACAGCGAACCGGAAAGCCATACGCTTGATGACTCGATAGTCAGCAAGATAGATGAATCGCCTGATAATGAAGAAAATCTGCCGGATGATTATTCTATGGGAGATGAAGTAAACGTACCGCCTGATTCAGAGGAGGATTTAAGCGACGGAAATACTCTAAAGGACGATTCGGACAATAGCGATAATCCGGGAGACGGCTTTGACATGCCTGATAATCCGGGAAGCGGTTTCGAAGTGACTGAGAATCCGGGAAACAGCTCCGACATTCCTGAGAATGCGGGAAGCGGTTCCGGTATGATTGAAAATCCGGGGAGCGGTTTTGAAGTAGTTGATAATTCAGGAAGCAGTTCCGGCGTGATTGAAAATCCGGGAAGCGGTTTTGAAGTAATTGATAATTCAGGAAGCAGCTCCGGCGTGCCTGATAATGTGGAAAGCGACCCGGATTATCCCGGCAACGCAGGAAAAAGTTTAGGAACGGACCCAAGTGTATCTGGAAATTCGGGAAACAGTTCGGGAAGCAGCCCGGGAACAGGAGCAAGCAAGCCCGATATCCCGGAAAACAGCGAAGGAACAGGCGCAAACGACCCGAGCGAGCCCGGCAGTTCAGGAAACAGCTCAGGAAGTAAATCGGGAAGCAGTTCGGGAACAAGCACAGGCAGCACAGGCAAGCCCAGCAGTCCGGGAAGCAGCCCGGGAACGGGAACAAGCGACCCGAACGAACCGGGCAGCTCAGGAAACAGCTCGGGAAGTAAATCAGGAAGCAGTTCGAAAAGCAGTTCGAGCAGCTCAGGAAGCAGTTCAAGCAGCGCAAGTAAGCCCGGCAGTTCGGGAAGCAGCCCGAGCAGCAGCCCAAGCGACCCGAGTGAACCTGTAAGCCCGAGCGAACCGGACAGCTCAGAGGGTTCATCTTCCCAGGCAACACCGACCCCGCAAGCGACGTCCACCCCGCAAGTAACGCCAACGCCGCGAGCAACATCCACGCCACGGGCAACGTCCACCCCACGAGCAACATCCACGCCGCAGGTAACGCCAACGCCGCGAGCAACGCCAACGCCGCAAGTAACGCCAACGCCGCGAGCGACATCTACCCCGCGGGCGACGTCCACGCCGCGTGTAACACCGATGCCGCGGGCAACATCCACGCCGCGGGTAACGCCCACGCCACAGGTAACGCCAACGCCGCGGGCAACATCCACGCCGCGGGTAACGCCTACCCCTGTGGCAACGGCGACACCCGGCGTAACGCCTACTCCCGCGGCAACGGCGACACCCGGCATAACGCCTGCGCCAAGCGCGACGCCGCCGGAAACGAGAATAACCATTGAGCCGGAGATACCTGAAGAGATTACGCCGGACAGCCCGGATATTATTGTTATCATAGATGACGATACGCCCCGCGTGCTGGTTAAGGTGAAAAATCCCGAAACAGGAGAAGAAACATATGAGGAGAATGAGGATATACCTGTCGTCACCGAGCTGCCTGAGCCGGTCGAGCCAGACAGCCCCGATATGGTAATTCTCATTGATGATGATGTACCGCTTGCTTATATAAAGGTAAAAGACCCTGAGACGGATGATTATGTATATATTCCTGAGGAGGATGTACCTCTTGCACTTATAGGAATCCCGCAGATGGGAGATAACTCTGACAGCGGCCTGTGGCTGTTACTGTTTGCAGCTTCGTTAGGAGGCATGTTCTTTACTTTAATTGAAGCGAAGCACGGGAAAAAATAATAGTAAGAACCGGGGGCAGCGTCGGCAATGATAGTCGGCGTTGCTTTTGCGCAAAGTTCAGGAAGAAATCTGTAAATTATGAAAAACAGAAATATATTCGGAAATATAATCAGCAGGAAAAAGTCCATAGGCCTGTATCTGACAGCGTTTATGCTGCCGGCCTTAATTATGCTCGAAGCGTTCAGACGGCTTGAAATATATCCCTTTGGAGACAGGCAGGCAATCATAGTGGACGGATGGCATCAGTATTATCCGTTTTTTGCGGAATTACACAGAAAACTCAGGGAAGGGGAATCCTTGCTATATTGCTGGCGCATTGGTATGGGAATTGATTTTATTTCGCTGATTTCCTATTACCTTGCAAGTCCCTTGAACCTGCTGATTGTACTGTTTCCGGTCAGCCGGTTACAGGAAGTCTTTACATTATTTATTTTGATTAAAATCGGCTTTTCAGGCTTGTTCTGCGCTTTTTCGCTAAACGAAATCAACAGGACGAAAGAACCCGGAGTGGTGATATTTTCAACGTTTTATGCATTGTGCGGCTGGGCGGTCGGCTATTACTTTAATACGATATGGCTTGACACCTTTGCGATATTTCCGCTGGTGGTTTCAGGTATCAATAAGGTTGTAAAGAAAAATGAATTCAGGCTTTATATAATATCCCTTGCATCGGCAATCATTGCCAATTATTACATAGGGCTTATGGTTTGTTTTTTTACGGTATTCTACTTTTTTGTACAATGCATCGTCAATAAAAACAGCGTTAAGGAACTGTTTGTAAACCTGAAAAACATAGTCATATATTCCACCGTTTCTGTCATGATATCCGCCGTCGCCACACTTCCGTCGTTTGTAGCCTTGCAGGATGCCTGCAAAACCAACGCGAAACCGGAGAAATGGCAGATTATCAGGGGATGGCTGGAGATATTTGTGGATTCTCTTGCCTTTAATACAGATATAACCTATCTGGGAAACTTTCCATATATTTATTGCGGGATAGCCAGCATGATATTTCTTTTTGCCTTCTTTAAAATGAAGAAAACCGGCAAGAGGGAAAAAGCGGCTTACGCGGTATTTATCATATTTTTTTACGCCGGCATCAATGTAAATGTTTTGAATTATTTATGGCATGGAATGCATAATCCGAATGCGTTTCCTGACAGATTTACTTTTATGTTTTCTTTTCTTCTGATAATGCTGGCATATCAGGCTTTTTCCAGGGCGGAAGAGATAAGCAAAACGGACTGCCTGATGATATGCCTGTTTGCCGGTATGTTTTATCTGTTAGTATCTTTTGAAACCATACGGGAATATGCGAAGAACAATAATTTTGAATCTGTTCTGGATGCGGTTTTGTCAGGAGAATTGGATTTTAAACCTTTTCTGTTCAGAAATATGTTGATTATAGCGGAGTATTTATTAATCATATGTCTTTTTGAAAAGAAAATGTTCAACAAAAAAGTATTTACGTTGTTTATAGCGGTCATTGCAGGGCTGGAACTTGTGCCCACGGTTATCTCAAAGGTGGAAGTGCTTGGAACCACTGAAAGAAATAATTATCCTGACAAATACGGAGAAGTGCAGGAGATTTTAAGTAAAATTGATGCAGAGGCGGAAAATGATTTTTTCAGAGTTGAACTGGCAAAATTATTTACATTGAATCCGTCGGCCATATATGGTTATAACGGTATTTCAGAATTTTCCTCGGTTGTAAAGGAGGCGAAAATCAATCTGTTAAAAGATATGGGGTTTCGCGCCGAATATCCGATTAGGTATTCTTATCAGAACTCAACGCCTGTTAACAATATGTTCCTTAATTTGAAATATCTGATTTCCAGGGGAGAGCAAATGGTGAATCAGGAGTATCTTACGGAAAAATGGAGGGTGAATGACGTTTATGCATACGAAAATACCGCATATCTTCCAATTGGATTTATGGTAGAGCAGGGTATGGCGAATTATAAATTTGAGGGAGACACTCCTTTTGAAAAGCAGAACAATCTTGTAAAGGCCGCCACAGGGATAGAGGAGGATGTTTTCGAGGCTTTGGATATCATTCACGTCGGGCATGAAAATGTATGCGTGGAGAGATGGGGATACGGTACATACACTTACAGACCGCCGGAAAACGCTGACGGAGGGGACAGGGAGAAGTTTAAATATAATTATGAAATGCCTCAAAACGGCTGCGCTTACGTGTATATGGATTTATACGGGGCGGGAAATGCCTGGGTGGAATGCGGAGAAAAGGTGGAATTTCATGAAATAGGCGAAGCCAATATTTTTCCGGCAGGAACCTACAGGAAGGGGGATATATTTTCGGTTCGCTCGGAGGTGGATTCCGGGTGGTCGGGGGAGCTTAAAATATTTGTGAGCATATTAAACTGCGACGTTCTTGACAAAGCATATGAGATATTGGAGGAGGGAGCGTTAAATGTAACAAATTATACGTCAAATGGACTGCAGGGAGTAATAAAAGCGAAGAAAGACGGGCTGATGTATACCTCTGTTCCCTATGAGAGGGGATGGAAGGCGTATGTAGATGGTGAAAGGGCGGATATCACATTGATTGCCGACGCGCTTATAGGTATTGAAGTGAAGGAAGGGGAGCATGAAATAGAGCTGAAATACTCGCCGGCCCATGTATATGCGGCTATGCTTTTATCCCTGCTTGGAGTATGCAGCCTGATATTATTGATATGGCATGAGAGAAAGAGAGGGCGGAGGTAGGATGCAAAGGGAATTTCAGATTATAATTAAAATCCTGTGTGTTGCTCTGTTTATTGAGTTCTTACTGTTTAATTACAGGCATTGGGAATCCCTGTTCAATAAAGAGGTTAAGGAATACAGCGTTCAGATATCTGAAGGCATGGAAACAATGGAGGATGGGACTTACCGCGCCGGAGCAGGCGAAAAATACCTGAAATTTTCAAATATCGATACAAAGCTGAGCACGCTGTTTTTGGATATAGAGCCGGTTGACAGGGGGAAGGATAATTTTGAACCGGTTACGATAGAGCTGTGGGCCAGGGACGACGGACATGAAGAATACTACAGGATTCCGTCGAGGGAATTATGGCATATGAGGAAAAAGAGCCAGTATCTCACCTGTCATTTTTACGGCGACTGTAAAAGCCTGAAACTTGTCTTGAATCTGCCCGAGGGAGAGCGTTTCAGGATTCATTACTTTTTGAATCCGGTTATACCGATATTTTTTTCATGGCTGAGAGTGCTTGCGGTTTTCGGCGTTATCGCTTTTTGCTATGCCTTTCGCCCGTCTTCCTTTATTTATCGGATTTCTTTTATCGGGAACAGCAGGATAAGAAAAAGGATAATGATTTTCCTGCTGGCAGGGAATATGGCGCTTCTTTTCAGTATATCGGGGCTGAATCCCGTTTTTCAGAAGGAAAACGAGTTTACATATCAGAAAGGATATCAAAGACTGGCCAGAGCGCTTGCCGGGGGGCAGTTTTCACTTCTGGAAGAGCCGGGAGAAGTTTTGAAGGGCATGGAAAATCCTTATGATTATATGCACCGCGAAAAAATTCTCAAAGAAGCGGGCGAAAGCTATTTATGGGACCATGTTTATTATGAAGGAAAATACTATATATATTTCGGGGTGGTTCCGGCAGTCCTTTTCTACCTCCCTTATTATTTGCTGACAGGAGAGGATTTGTCCAACAGGGCGGTAATTTTAATCGGGGCGTTTGTGCTGCTCACAGCGATAGTCGGATTGACGTATCAGGTGATAAAAAGATGGTTTCCCAAAACCAGTGTCGGAGCATGGTTTTTACTGACTGAGCTTATAGTGGGGAGCAGCAGACTGATATATATGTGCAAAAGGACGGATATGTATACGGTTCCGATTATCACAGGGCTTGGTTTTGGATTTTTAGGGCTTTTATTCTTCATGTGCGCGCAAAATAGTTATGGAAAGATTTCCTGGCAGTATATTGCGGCAGGCAGTTTTTTTCTGGCGTTGGTTATTGGCTGCCGCCCGCAGATTTTCGTTATGATACTGCCTGCGGCGGTTATTTTGCGGAAGAATTTTTCCGGGCTTTCCGATATGAAGGTAAGAGAGAAAATCCGTGCCGCCGCCGCATTTGTAATTCCGTTTCTGACGGTGGCGGTACTTCTCATGTGGTACAACTATTCCAGATTCGGGTCGCCCTTTGATTTTGGCTCTAATTATAATCTGACGTCTAACGATATGCGGAAAAGAGGATTTGTGATGGACAGAATTCCGTTAGGCATATGGGCGTATTTGCTTGCGCCGGTCAAAATCAGGATGAACTTCCCCTTTTTAACCGCGAATTATTTTGATACCAATTACCTTGGAGTCACCATAACGGAGGCTACTTATGGCGGGCTGTTTGCAGTAAGCCTCTTTGTCTGGACGTGTCCGCTGCTTATGATTTTCAAAAAATATATAAGGAAAAGCGCGGCGGTGGATTTGGCGTTTGCAAGCATGCTGGCAGGAGCTGTGATTATTCTGATGGATACGGAGATGTCCGGGATTTTGCCCCGCTATTTCTGTGACTTCTCAATTTTCTTCTTGTTTGCCGCTTTTCTTGCATGGCTGGCGCTTTATGAACATACGAAAGGAGTGCTGCGGAAAGGTATGCTTTTATTTCTGGCAGCATCTTTTCTGGCTATGATTGTATACGAGGGAGTTTTCTTCTTTCCTGATACCCAACTGGCTCTGGAAGAAACCCGCAGGGATTTATTTTCGGCTGTCAAATACCAGGTGATGTTCTGGTTATAACATTGATGCCGCAGACTCGGGGAGGAGATATGAAAAGAGGGATACATGCGCTGCTGTTTTTCATCTTTGCAGGAATACTTCTGCTGTCCGGGATGATGCTTTTGCGTGGCGGCGCTCAGAGAAACCGTGAAAGGGAAGCGAATCTTCTTCTGGCGGAAAAGGTGCGTCAGGCCGGTGAACGGCAGGAACAGGATTTATGCGCGGCATCTCCGGGAAAAGAGGAGGAAAATACAGAGCCCTCGGCAGAGTCGGAGACGCCTGTTTTACCCGAATACCGGGAGCTGTGGGAGAAGAATAATGACCTGGCGGGCTGGCTTACCATCGAGGATTTGGAAATTGATTATCCGGTGATGTATACGCCCGATGAGCCGGAATACTATCTCCATCGGGGATTTGACAGGAAGGAGGCGGACAGTGGAAGCCTTTTTATCGGGGAGGGCTGGAACCCGGAGGGCGGCAACACCATTATTTACGGACACAACATGAAAGGCGGAACCATGTTCGGGAACCTTGACCGGTACAGTCAGGAAAGCTACGCAAGGGAGCACCCCGTTATCCGCTTCGACACGCTGACGGAAAAGGGGGAGTATCAGGTAATCGGGGCTTTTTACAGCCGGATATACAGTTTGAAGGAAAAGGATGCTTTCCGCTATTACTGGTATATTGATTTGAGGGAAAAGGAAAGCTTTGAGGAATATATAAGCAGGGTAAAGGCGTCGTCCCTCTATGATTTGGGGGCGGACGCAGCCTTTGGAGATGAGCTTCTTACGCTCTCCACCTGCAGCTACCATGAGAGGGAAGGGCGGTTCGTGGTGGTGGCAAAAAAGACAGGGTGATAAAGAATAAAGAGAGGTGTTCTGGCATGAAAACAAAGAAAAGAGCAGGGATTTTCTTATTTATCATACTTGCGGCGGTGATTTTTGGCCGGGCGGAGACAGGCGCGGTTTTTGCGGCGGATGCGTCAGGCGGGGCGCAGGCAGTACAGAACGGTCAGGCCGTAATAGACTATTCGAGTGCGGCGGACGGATACGTGACGGCAAAGTACACAGGCTCTGCGGGAAAGATAAAAGCCCAGGTTGCCGGGCCCGGCGCTACTTATACCTACAACCTG
>OFFG01001349.1_pt1 | contig 14907 bp, 27 predicted proteins | sample 1521331 | NCBI WGS metagenome assembly OFFG01 (sample SAMEA3504129, study PRJEB24116) | mouse gut metagenome | biome: mouse gut; feature: mouse-associated habitat; material: faeces | place: Denmark | collected 2011 | reverse complement strand
AGTACACGTTCATCTTTTTCACGGCGGCTGATCCGGCTGACCCCGAGACGCTGAACAACCGCAAGACCACCCGGCAGATTTTCGCTTACAAGCCTGGGAACGGCCTGCTGTTGCAGAGCCGCCTCTACAACACCTCCGGCGGAACGCGAGGCGCCCAGGCTGATTCCAAGCTGTACCGCGATTTGGTTCAGCGTGAGATTTCCGCCCTGGAAGACGCGCCGAACCTCTGGAAAACCCGGCGGTATGTTGATGACAACGACCACACGGACGACCACTGCATCTGCACCGGCGAGGGTTTCGGCGGTTACGAGGACTGGATTTATGGCGAGTTCCACGCCCACGTCAGCATCCGCAACGACCATGCCGAGGACTACGAGGACTTGGAGGTCGGCACCTACGGTATTTGCATCTGCTGTGCTGAGGAAACCAGCCGCGGCGTTTACTGCGAGGATTGCCCGGACAGTCGCCGTGGCGGTGACTACTGCGCTGACTGCGATGAGTGGGTTGACGATGAGGATGACCTTTACACCGTTCACGACCGCCACGGCCACGAGCGTCTGGTCTGCGAAAGCTGCCGGGATCGGTATTACACCCAATGCGACCGCTGTGGTGAGTGGCATGAGAACGATGACACGACCCGCGTGAGCGATGGTGACTATGTTTGCCAGAGCTGCCTGAGCGAGTATTACACGGAGTGCTCGGAGTGCGGCGAGTTCTGCACTGACGACGAGATGTGCTACGTTCACGACAGCCAGGGCCGGGAAATCCAGGTTTGCGAGGATTGCCGGGACAAGTATTATACCCCCTGCGCTTGCTGCCACGAATACTACCCCGATGACGACATGAGCTCTGCCCATGATCTCGGCGGCGGTGACATCCAGGTTTGTCCGCGCTGCGCTTGTGATCGCTATGCCGAGTGCGATGATTGTGGCGAGCTGTACCCCAGCGAGCAGGTCAACGAGAACGGCTTGTGCCCCGGTTGTGCGGACGCTGCCGCCGAGGAAGCCGACGATGAAAATGAAACGGAGGTATCGGAATGAACCGATTGGAAGATTTTGTGATGCCCTCGCAGAAGGTGCTGTATAGCAAGCTGCGGCGGATGTTCAAGGCTACGGCCATCACCAGCAAGGGAAGCTACATTCTCGTCCCCGGTGAGGCCCCGATCATGCTTCTCGCCCACCTGGACACGGTTCACAAGGAGAGCGTGAAGCAGATTTGCAAGACGCAGAATGGCAACATCCTGATGTCCCCGCAGGGCATCGGCGGGGATGATCGCTGCGGCGTGTACGCCCTGGTTCGGGCTCATCGGGCCGCTGAGAAGAAGCCCTGGCTCCTGTTCACCTGCGATGAGGAGATCGGCGGTGTCGGCGCGGAGAAGTTTGTCGAGCATCACCAGAAGGGCAAGCTGCCCAAGGAGTTGGACGAGCTGAAGCTGCTCGTCGAGATTGACCGCAAGGGCGAGAACGATGCGGTTTACTACGAGTGTGCCAACGATGAGTTTGAGGACTACATCACCAGCAAGGGCTTTGTGACGAGCTTCGGTTCGTTCAGCGACATCTCGGTCGTGGCCCCGGAGCTGGGCGTGGCGGCGGTAAACCTGTCCTCTGGCTACTACAACGCCCACACCCTCCACGAGTATATCAACCGGGCACAGATCAACGCTACGGTGGAGAAAATCGGCGAGATCATCGCCGATGCCTCGAAGCCGGATTTTCCCAAGTATGAGTATGTCAGCAGTTGGGATGTTGGCTTTGACGATGGATGGGGGCGAAGCTGGGGCGGCTTTCTGCGCCGCAGATACACGTCCGAGAGCAAAGGCGTCCCCGGAGAAATTCGGGACGAGTACGAGGAGCTGCTGGACTACTACAGCGCCACCGAGCTCGACGCACTCCGGGAGGAGCACGGCGACAGTATCATCCACACGCTCTACCAGAGCGAGATGGGCTACAGCCGTGAGGACTACGACGTGTGGATGAGCTGCGATGAGAATTGCTCGGAGTGTGATAACATCATGCGCTGCCCCCGGTTCAATGGGGGGGGGGAGCATGGCGGTGACGTAGACCAGAGCCCCAAGTAAACCAGCGGCCCGCCCCGGAGGTTACGAGGGCAGAAAGGATTGAAATGGCAGTGAAAATGACCTACGGCGAGATGGTCGCCAAGTTCCGCGAGCATGAGCGGAGCAACCCCAGCACCCACCTGACCGGGTTCATCGTGTTCACCGAGGACAGCTTTGACAAGCCCTATTCGTTGGAGAGCCGCACCTACAAGGTGTCCTCCGACAACAAGGCGTACCGGCCCAACATGGGCGGCTACAGCATCTTCGGCTGGGCCATCGACGGCTCTGATCCCGGCGTCCGCTTGGAGCGGCTTATGGCCGCTGAGAAGGGCGGCGCCAACGGCTGGCAGGTGGACTACTGCTACATGGAGGAGGGGTCGTAATGGGCTTCTTCTCTGTTGGAGATCAGGTCAAGATCAAATCCCAGTCTAATTACCACGGAAGATTCGCTGGCGAGTTCGGCGAGGTCGTCCGGCAGTATGACGACAACGTGGCCGTCAAAATCGACGGCCACACCAATCCCCGGAGCCAGTACGGAGCTTACTGGTTTAACGAAAACGAAGTTGAATTTATCGAAAGTGAGGAAATCAATATGTACGGAAACTATATCACCGCTGATGTCGCGTTCCTCAACGGGACGAACGCCGACAAGACCTACCACTACGCCCTCTACGACAGCGCCATCCGGCCGGAGGACATCGTGGTCGTTCAGACGGGCCACCACGGGCTGGCCGTGGCCCGCGTCGTGGCCCTTGGCGAGCCCAATGGCCCTGTGTCCCACGGGCGGGAGATCGTCTGCAAGGTGGACATGAGCGCCTTCGAGGAGCGCAAAGCGAAGGCGGCCCAGCTCGTCGAGCTCAAAGCCCGCATGGACAGCAAGGTTCAGCAGTTACAGAAGGCGGCGGTTTACGAGATGCTGGCTGAGAAAGACCCGGAGCTGGCGGAGATGCTCAAAGCCTACAAAGAGCTCCTGGCATAACCCATAATTGCGAGCAGCCCCGCTCGGTCGGCTGAATCGGGCGGGGCGAAGGAGGACAACGGTGTGAAAAAAGGCGATGAAAGCAAAATGAGCAGTGACAAACTACTCGACACGTTCGAGTGGGTTGTTACTGAATGGACTAAAGCAGCCAACGGCATGAACCATAAATCGGAGAGAAAATTAAATCGGGAGTATGATGCGCTTAAAGCGGAAATTCTCCGTCGTATGCAGTTAAGCCAGTAGGCCGAAACGCCCTTCGGGGCGTCGCCGGGAGCTGCCCTACCCGGCCTGATGAGGCAGGGCAATACTTAACAGGAGGACAATGATATGAACATCAGCATCGAGGAAAAGAAGGTGGAGGCCATCGCCCGCATGAAGGCGCTGGGCATCTTCCCGCAGACGATCAAGCAGTTCGAGGACGAAGGCTACGTCAGCATCAGCGAGCCGCCCTTCGGCGCGTTCTATTGGGCGGAGGGCGAGGACTTGGAGCGCATCCGGCAGTTCGAGCAGGAGCACAACGCACTGGTCTATGTGGTTATTCGCAGCTACACCAACATCGGCAAGATGGACAGTATGCTGTTCGTCAGCGACTATCCCGAGGAGTGGGAGATGGACCGGGCTGACATTCCGCACCAGCAGCAGGTCGCCTACGTCTACAACCACGATGCCCCGGACTGCTCTGAGATCGGCGCCATTGGCTTCGCGCCCACTCCTGCGGCGGGCCTGTGCCGGACATGGTGAGAGGTGGCGAGCAGGGTGAAGAAGTACAGAGTGTTTGGGCACACCACTGTGACGGTTTCTACGGTCATCGAAGTTCCTGATGATGAGGAGCTGGATGAGCAGGAAATTTACGAGCGGGCCAGCGACAACTTTGCGGGCATTGGCGCATTTCTCGGCAACGGTGGCACCGATAAGATCATCGGCGTCCACGGCAGTGCGGATAGTATAGCCGCTGATGAGGCCGTGGAGTTTGACGACTTTGCACGAGAGGAGGGCTGAGATATGGCAAAACGTAGAGGAGGAGGCATCGGGGACGTGCATTACCACGTCCCCGGAAAGAAGCGCCCTGTGGCGGGTTCTTCAAAGGCAACCAGTGATTTCCTGGCGATCATCCATGAGCAGAACCCCACCGCCACGATTGCCCAGCTCCGGGCGATCATCACCGACCGGAGTTTGTGGCTCCCGAATCCCGAGGCTATCGCAGTGCTGGATGCTCACATCAAAGCTGGCTACAGTGACTTCGTACCGAATTGGAGGTAAGCGTAGTGAAATTTATGTTCGATTCCCACGGCGGGGACAGTAAGCTGAACGCCCGGACAGGCCAGTTGGCCGAAGTGCTCCGGGCGCTGACCACGCAGGAGGCCGACATCAACGATGTTGGGCCGATGTTCCGCATCCGCTTCGAGGACGGTTTTGAAACGGATGCTTTCGCTGACGAGCTGACCCTGTACGATCTCGGGCTGGGTATGGTCGTGGTCGATGAGGTCGCGCCGTTCACTGAGGAGCAGTGGCGGGAGCTCCGCTCCCGCTGGGGCTTCGACGCGAAAGATGCACCAAAGTGGTTTGCAGTGACCCGCTGGGCGGCAAAGGATGTTATCGCTGTTGCCGAGGAGCGCGGTGTGACCATGACGGCTGAGCAGGCCGAAGTGTGGTGGTCCCGGAACGAAAGCTGGTTCCAAAACCTGCTGGTTGAGCGGGGCAATGAGATTTTGTCCGAGATGGATTTCTCTGCCTGATGAGAGCTGGATGGCAACCAGCCGAAACCCGCTACGGCGGGTCGCAGAAAGCCGACTTATAGTGAAAATTTTCCCGAAAAATTTTCTGAAAAGATTGACTTTTGAGCCTAAAAGTCGTATAATAGGAATGTGAGGAAATGAAAAGCCCGCCTGATGAGGCTGGACAGCAACCAGCCGAAACCGGGCCAAGCCCGGTAGTGGGAAGCTAACCCGCAGAAAGGAAGTGACCATAGTGGACGAAAAGAAATTCCCCGTTCACGTCGAGATGGATGTGACCCTGACCCAGCAGGACATCGACGACATTATGAGCACCGCTCTGGACTACATAGGCTACTGGTGCGGCAAGGCCAAAGTCGTCGGCGAGTATCTGGGTGAGTTCGCCAGCGACCAGATTTCCCGTGGCGGTTCTCTGATCCTGCATGATGCGGAGAGTTCCGACAAGTGGGAACTGACCCTGGACAAGTTCTTAAAGGGCGTGGGGCTCTACATCAAGGAGGGCTCGGGCGTGATGGTCGAGGATTTCAAGCTCGTGGACATCGGCTGCATCGACGGCCCGGATGCAGATTGCATCATCCAGTACGCCCTGTTCGGAGAGCTGGTGTTCGGATGAGCGAGTACATCAAGCGAGAGGACGCTGTGCAGGCAGTTATGGCGGCTAAATGGGTTAGCGGGTCGGACGGCGCAATCGCTATGGAGATTGTGGCCGGAGCACCTGCGGCGGACGTTGAGCTCGTAGTTCACGCCCATTGGGAACAGGTATCTTGTGAAGGCCCTGCCGGACCGTGGCAGGGAACCTGCTCAAACTGCGGTTTGCGAAATGATATTCCGCACCCGTTTGCGGCCCGTCGTTGCCCAAACTGCGGAGCAAAAATGGATGAAAGGACGGAGTGATATGAAAATCAAAAACGGCTACCATAAGCTCAGTTTGATCGAGCCGCTGATTTTGGAGCCCAAGGACTGGTCCGCCGCTGAGTGGGCTACTCTCTGCAAAATCTGCGACCTCCCTGTGGGGCCCACCCAGCGGATTGTTCTCCACCTCAACACGATGGAGTTCTTCGAGGACCCGGCCCAGCCCACCCAGGACCCCAAGCGGACTTACATCGTTACCGAGCTGTGCCCGCACTGTGAGAACGAGATCGAGATGCGCTGGGACACCGACACGATGGGCTACAAGGCGTTTTGTCCGGTGTGCGGAAAGCGGCTAATGCTCTGCGACGAGTGCCGGCACACTGTAAGCCCCGGCCCGTGTGACTACGACAGCAAGTTGGACTGCTGCCGGAACAATCCGCCGATGCCTGCGGACAGCGGGGCGTCGGCGGATTCTGTTTCCCGTGAGGTGTCGGCGATTACTCTGCGGGCAGAAACCCCGCTCGGGGCAATCATTGCTCGGGCGGCCACTGACCCGAATCACCCTGGCATTTACATCGACCTCCGGCGCGGGGTTGATGACCCGGATATGCCGCTGGCGCTGGTGGAGTTCTCGGCGGACGACGCTGACTTCCCGGCAGGTGAGCAGAACATCATCACCCGTGTGTGGGGCAACGCCCGCCAGGAGGACTACACTGTGCGGACAGTCCATCAGAACATCGAGCACTATTTCAGCACAGAGGAGGTGCCCTGATGAAGTTCTGCGATCCGGCAGTCTGCGACTGCTGCCAGTACATTGGTGAGGGCGATTTCCTCTGCGACAAGCTCATGGAGCTTGTCGTGGAGGATTGGGAACCGACAGCGCACTACAGAACTTGTGGAGAAGAGGATGATTAAAATGCTGAGAGAAGGAATGACAGTCCGGGAGGCCGCCGAGAAGTGGACCGAGGGTTTCAGCTTTTATCCGTACAGCATGATTGAGCCGCTTTGGAAAACTGATTGGGAATCCTGGCGCGAAATCACCCTGCCGCGCCGTTGCGACCGGGTGCGCGTTCACGATCTGCCCGAGGATTATGAGCGGCAGGCCCTGGAAGCAGGCGATAAGCCGGAGCGGGAAGGCGAGATTGAGAACTGCGCCCGCCAGTGCAACAGCTATCGGATTAACCTCGATGACGGCGCGGTCATAGAGGTCGGAGAGCAGGACTTCGAGGTCGTGTATGACGACATTTTGCCGTCAAGCGGTATGCTGTGGGCGTTCGGTAACAACCTGGACAACGACTGGCTGACTGAAGGTGGGCTGACCGCGATGTGCGACTGCGGGTTCCGGGTGTTCGAGCATGATGAGTGGGGCTACTTCTTCGGCCTCGACGGTGGCGGCTACGACTTTTACCCCGAGCACTGGATGCCGCTGTACCGGGCCAGGGGGATTGAGTGGCACGACCCGAAGGCCGAGAAGGAGCGTCAGATGCAGAACAAGGGCTACCGCCGAGGCAAACTCGGCGGCAAGGCTGTCTGGCTCGATGGTCAGAACAATGTGGTCGAGGAGGCGGACTGACGTGGCTTACAACATCAGCGAAAATTCCTATGAGTGCGATTTCTGCGGGTTCAAGCTCCCGTGGGAAGCCAGTGACGAAGTACACGGCGAGATGTGGGGCTGCGAGGAGTGCGGAAAGGCTTTTTGCTCGAAATGCTTCATCGACAGGTTCGGACGCTCGGAGTACATGAAGATGATGCAGGGCAGTGACCGCATTTACTGCCCCGACTGCTGGTCAAAGCACCGCGAGGAGGTTTTGAACAATGGACAAACTGATCCTCACCCGCGATGATGTTCTCGCCCTGATTGCGTGGCGTGATGAGCATAAGGCGGAGGTGCGAAGCCACCCCGCCTCGCTCCGCGCCCTTGAAATCGTTGCCCCGGAGGTGGGCTGGACGCTCAAAGGCATCCGCGATGGAAAGAAGCTACGGCTGCACGTCAATCAGGATGGGCAGAGTTTCGGTCACTGCGAGTTCGTGCGGATGCCCAACGGCTATTGGGCATCCACGATCAACCGGATGCAGGTGAGCAAGGAGATGTTGCAATCCCTGCTCAGTATCTACTGCGTGGTGATGGCGGTTATGGCCTATGGCTGGCAGACGCCCAGTGACGATGAGGAGCCCGCTGAAAAGCCTGAGCGCAAGCCGTCCAAGAAGGCCGTCAAGCGGGCCAAGCCGAAGGCTGTCAAGTCTATCACCTACATTCTTCGGCGGGACAACGGGCGGTTGATTGCTGCGCCCAAAGGCACCCGCGCCAGCCCTCGCGGAGAGTTCTCCGTTCGGGGCCACTACCGGCACTACGCCAGCGGCAAGGTCGTGTGGATTGCTGAGTACCGCAAGGGCACCGGCAAGAAAAAGAAATCCAAAACTTACAAAATGGGAGGTATGAAAAATGCGGCTGACCAACAAGGACAAGTATGAAGCCAGCACAGCGATGTGCCGGGGCGACACATTCCATCGAGGCGACGTGATCCTGTTTCCGCTGGACGGCGAATACTGCGTCCAGAGAACTGTAGGCCCGGTGAGTGATGAGAACCGGATCATCACCAAGAGCTGGGACGAGGCGCTCAACGCCTTCGAGATGCTCTCCGAGGGCGGTTTCCCCACGCTGCACGAGTACACTGTGCGGGTTGTTATGACCGAGATGACCGTCATCGCCAAGTCCCCCGAGCGGGCCGAGGAAATTGCGATGGAGATTTTCGAGAGCGACGCCCGCACTCGCCTCGACCACAGCCTCTTTGTCGAGTGTTGCGAGGTGGACGATCAGGGGCCGTCCGACGAGGACGAGGAAACGGAGGTGTGACAAATGGAGAGAAGGCTGTGGATGCGCCTGGGCGTGAGCCTCCGTATCACGGAGGTTGAGGAGGCCATCATCTTCGGTGAGGACAAGTATAAAGCCACTGAGCTCTTGCGGCGCATTGTCGCAGAGGGAAGGTTCGTGCCGGACGGCGATACCTACATCCCCGAGGTGACGGTCGAGGAGTACAACCGGGAGTACGGCACGAACTACGAGGTTGGCGACACCGAGTTCGATTTGTAAGGAGGGCACCGCCATGATGGAAGACCTTGCGCTGTTTCTGTTCTACATGACCGGGCTGAACGCGGTGCTCCTGGTGGGCTGCCTCGTGGCGGACTACATCTTTCCACATATCCCGTTCATTGAGCGGTATCTGGATAGTCTGCCCGACTGGGATGAGGAGGAATAACCAATGGAAGAAAAAATCAAAGAGCAACTTCTGGCTGTGCGTGATACTGGCGAAACCAATATGTTCGACGCCGATGCGGTGCTGCGGATTGCCAACCGGATGGGGTTTATCGAGCTGGTTGCGTTCATCGAAACGCATCGGCGGGCGTATCTCAACACCATCTATACCGGCAGGTTCCCGTGGGAGGAGGGCAAAAACGATGGCAAAGACTGAAAAGAACCCCTTCAGCACCCCGGAGGGCATCGTTGAGGTGCTGTGGCGTGACGGCTACCATGCCGCTGCCGAGCTGATTGAGCGGCTGAGTGGCTCGATCAGCCGGGATGCCGAGTGGAAATATCTGAAGGCATTTGCTCGGGAGAGCAGCTTCGACGAGGAGCTGCCTCGTGAGCAGATGCGGAGCCTGTGGACAGCGTTCTGCTTCCACCATGAGATGATCGTGGACACCTCCGAGTATGATAATGCTTTGTTGGAGTTGTGGAACTTCATGGCTAACTGCGGCTATCCACTCACGCGCTGGTGGACCGACTATAGCACCTTCGACCATTTCATGTGCAAGGAGCTGGTCTGATGTACGTCTTGTCCTGTTCCGGTTGTAACGTCGAATATCATTTCCGCCGCCGGAAGATCGTGCAGTCTTTTGAGCGGGTCTGCCCAACGTGTGGGCAGTATCTGAGCTGCGTCCCTATTCCGCGCTATACGCTCACACCGCCGCCAGAGCTGCGGCGGGTCGAGCGGCCTGTTACAGTCATTGAGATTGGGAGGTGCCACAGTGGGCCGCGCACACGATCCTGATTCTTGGGGCTGCGTCCGCGTCAGTGAGAGTGACCAGTTCATATTTTCCATCCGGGAGGACGGCACTCTGCTGAGAACCCGCAAATGCGATCTGCAAGAATCCAAAGCGAAGGTTACGATGCGGAAGGGCAAGGCGCGGGTCTACATCGGCAAATACCATTACCGTTTGGACACACTCGTTGCCAAGAATTTTCTCAGCGGCTACCGCACGAATGACATTCTGGAACACCTTGATGGCAACCAGAGGAATTGCGGGGCGTGGAACCTTCGCATCGTGCCCCGGAGCGACTTCGCTAAGAAGCACAGCAGAAATAAACGAAGCCGCCCAGTTATCCTGGACGGCAAGAGATACCCGAGCATTGCAACCTGCGCCAAAGCTCTGTTCCTGGACGAAAGCACCGTCCAAAAATACTTAAAGGGCACCATAACCAGAACCGGAAGGTGGACGCTTGACGGGCACGACATCCGGTATGCTGACCCGGAGCCCAACGACAATCGAGAGGAGAATGACAAATGAGCTTATCCAGAGGCGACATCTATTACGTCGAGGCGTTCCCGACCAGTGGCTCCGAGCAGCGCCCTGGCAGACCGGCAGTCATCGTGTCCAACGATAAGAACAACGAGCACAGCGCCGTGATCGAGGCGGTCTACCTGACCAGCCAGCCCAAGACCACTCTGCCCACCCACGTTACGATCCGCAGCGCCCCGAGAGTGTCCACCGTGCTCTGCGAGCAGGTCCACTCCATTGACCGGAACCGACTGACGGACTTCTGCGGGCGCTGCACTGACCAAGAAATGCAGGCCATTGACACGGCCCTCCTGATCTCCCTGGGTTTGAATATGGGGGGGGGTTACTCAGTTCCCGAACCGGAGCCCGCTGCACCGGCGGCCCCTGCGGGTGACACTGCCGAGCTGATTGCTGTGAAGGCCCAGCTCGATATGATGCGCCAGCTCTACAACGATCTGCTTCAGCGCACCATTTAGCACGACTTTAAGTCTGCTTTTCGGAAAAATTTTTCAGAAAAACCTTGCAATTTTGGCTTGAAAGCGTTATAATAAGACTGGAAAGACCAAAAACAAGCCCGATTGGAGGTGAAAAGATGACCTGCGGAAAATGCAAACACTGCGTCCCGCTGAATGTATGCGGCGGCGATTGCCAGTGCAAAGCGAAGTCGGATGGCGACCTCACATTTGAGGTTTCTCAGGACGATGACATCCGGTTCTACGGCGATCAGGACGGGCAGCCCTGCTCGGACTTTACCGAGAAGCAGAACTGAGCGGGTCAATATAGGCAAATTGGGCTAACCACCTTCTTTTTTGCCATAACCTATTTTCCCTTCTTTCTTTTTCGCCTTCTAAAACTGATTCACATTGGTTTCCCAAACCAACAATGTCAGTCACGGCAAGATTTCGGAAACTTGCCCCAAATCGAGGTAAATTTCGACAGAATAAATCTCACTGTAAAACACAAATGAAGTTGCGATAAACCACTGGGAATTGAAGGCAAACTGCCAAATTACAAACCATTATAGTTATCCCATCTCCAACGCAAAAAGTCTTTATTTATAAAGGGAGGGATATTTATCTGTGGAGGAATTGTGGCCCCATAATCCATCCTTGCCCGATTTGAAAGTTCAACAGTCCCATCAACAGAAATTCTCAAATGCCCTGTATCAAACAGAGTATGTATATCGGTTCTCATTGCAAAACCGTTTGCAATTGTGTTTTCGCCTTTATATTTGAATGGCTTGATGTGTGCAGCTTCTAAGATTTCTGGCATAGTAACATTTGTAATGACACATCGTTTGCAAGCACTTAATACTTGTCGGCGGAAAGCGGCTTGGTGAGGCCGGGTGGTATTAAAAAATTGAACACGTTTTCTTTCAAATTCTGCCGTTACCTCAGTTGAACGAATTTCTTCAATTGCTTTCATTAAAGATTCGTTTCGTGGCTTTTGAGCGATAATCGTGTGGATTTCTTCCAGAATTACATAATTAATGTAATATAATTTTTCTTTATTGGCCTCTTTGCGTTCTAAAAGATAACCATAGTTTGCAAGAAATAGTAAAAACTCTTTTGCCATTCTTTCATCATTTGCACGCGTGCAACAGTTTGGCCAACCAATTAGGGAAACGTCTCCAGCCCGAAACCAGAGTATAAAATTAACATAGTCAGTGATACTGGCTTTGCACCCAGATAGAGGGATAACAATCCTAATTAGTTCTTCGGGAGTAATGTAACCTTGCCCCTGGTCTTTTTTTCGCAACTCACATACTATCGAAAGGATAAGTCTTAGTGGGTAAATAACTAAACCGTTGTCAAGCCACTTTTTACATTCTGCTTGCTCTTGCACATTTGGGTTTGGTAACCTAAAAGTCTGAACTGTTATTGCAGCAAATTCCGTTTGGGATATGTCGTGGTCAGCAACTTTCTTACCAAATTCAGTTAGCTGAATCCTGCCAGAACGATCTGCTGGAGGAATTAAACCAACGGCCCGCCAATACTGACCAGAATTTCTAATCAGGTTCCTATTGCCAGTCCGCCTGGCTAAATCTACGCCTACAGAATCTTTTGTGTCATTAGACAAGTCAATCAATTCTTTGGCAAATTCATCTGAGCTATATTTTATTCCTCGATCCAGCCGCTCAAGTTTTCGCATTCTAAACAGAACCCCAAGAAGCAAAACGGGGTCATTTAGCCCCTCTGTACATTGGAAACAAGCCCATTGCCATTTAAAGTCAGGAAACGGCTTTGCGGGGATATAATTCATTGGAAGCATAGTTATTTCCCCCTATATTGATTGAACACATTTGCTACTGCATATCCGAGCTTCGGAGGAACTGCATTGCCTATTTGACGGTAAACAGAGGAACGATTACCCGAAAAAGCATAGTTTAACGGAAAACTTTGGACAGCGGCTAATTCTCGGCAAGACATTCTCCGCTTTCCGTTTGGGTGTGGCAACACAACAACGCCCCCCTTATCATCTCCGCGGGCTGTAACTGTGGGAGCTGGTTTGTCCGGGTCTAATTTCCGATGACCCAAATATCCATTGAAGTTCAACTTGTATTTTGAATAATTATGATTCGGCAGGTTATTCGGCAAATCAGGGTCTGGAATAGGAGCCATCGCTTCAGCAACGCTAACCCATGTAGGCAAGCCATTGATGCCGTCTTTACTGTTGGTTGGCTGAGGAAATATATAATCAAAGTCAATGTCATCTCGCACACCGACAATAATAACCCGCAACCTTGTTTGGGGAACGCCATAATCTGCGGCATTGAGAGTCTTTGACACAACCTTATAACCCAGTGCAGAAAAATCATCAAGTATCATTTGAAAAACTTTTCCATGCTCTAAAGTCCTTATCCCCTTCACATTTTCCGCCAAAAAGAACATTGGCTTTTTAGCTTTGATTACCCGGATTAACTGCTTATAGAGGGTGTTGCGCTCATCAGCGGCGTTGCGTTTGGTATTGGCAACTGAGAAACCTTGGCAAGGAAAGCCCCCAATTACAATATCGCAATCAGGTATATCATCAGTGCTGACATTGGAAATATCTCCGCAAACAATGTGATTTCCCAAATTGTCTCGATACGAAGACACGGCATCCTCGTATATGTCATTAGCCCATACAATTTCATGGCCAGCCATTTGGAATCCCAAATCCAAACCACCAGCGCCGCTAAAGAGCGATACAACTTTCATAGGTTTTCTTCCTTTTCTAATCTTATCAATTCGTCACCCAATAGCTTTGCAAATTTGACGGGAACCGCATTTCCAATCTGACGATAGCAAGAATTCATTGTGCCACAAAAAAAGAAGGTTTCTGGGAAAGTTTGAATGCTTGCGCTTTCTCGAATTGTCAAACGCCTCTTTCCATTATAGTGCGGGATTGCACAAACGCCGCCTTTGCCATTTCCCCGGGCAAGGATTGTTGGAGATGGCTTGTCGGGATCAGTTTTCCTGTGACCTGTAAAATTTCGATATTCAACCTTATAAGCAGAGTATGTATGATTCAATACCGTATTGTTTAAATCAGGATCAGGAAAGTGGTCTATCGCTTTTTTGATTGATACCCACTGTTTCAAACCATCTTTTTCAGTTTTAGAGTGTGTAGCTTTAGGGAAAACAAAACGCTGTACACTCCCCAAATCATTATTCTGTCCAATGATGAAAACTCTCTGTCTTGTTTGCGGAATCCCGAAATCTGCCATATTAACTGGGTTAATTGATGTGGTATACCCCGCTTCTTCAAAATCAGAAATGATTTGCTTTATGGCTTGGCCATTTCCAAGACTCAAAATGCCTTTCACATTTTCTGCAATAAAAAATTTAGGCTTCTTCTTTTTTATAGTAGTGTAAAAGAAGCGGTATAGCTGATTGCGCTCATCATCAAGAGTTCGCAACCTGTTGGCCTGAGAGAAGCCTTGACATGGGAAACCGCCTACGACAACATCGGCGGTAGGCAAAGCCGATATGTCAATATTTTTTATATCGTCACATATAATGTGTGCTCCGATATTTTTTTCATATGTTGCTACAGCATCTTTATCTATATCATTTGCCCATATAACTGTATTACCAGCTTGAATCAGTCCTAAATCTAAACCGCCTGCTCCACTAAACAGCGATATAATTTTCATATTGTGTCAACACTCGCTTCTCTGATATGTTGCTGCCCGCCCATTATGGCAGATTAAAGGAATGGCGTCAATAGTCAAATTCTTTACCAGAAAGCTCAAAAGTAGTTTCATCGGTATCAATCTTTATTTCACAGCTTTGAACGATACTTTCTAAAATTGTAGCTTGTACATCACTAACGCAATCCTCAAGATTTTTTTGAATATCAGCACCCCAAAAACGAAGAACTCTCCAACCAAGCGCAAATAATTCTTTATCGACTTCGCTATCGCGTAAAATATTCTTTTCGATTTTTGGAAGCCAATAATCTCTGTTTGAATTTATTCTTTGCTTCTTGATTTTCCAGTCCTTTCCGTGCCAAAACTCACCATCACAAAAAATGGCTATTTTGTACTTTGTAATAGCAATATCTGGTTTTCCGGGCAGCGCAGAATAGTTTATCCTATATCGAATGCCAAGATGCCAAAGCGCTTTGCGGAGACGCACTTCAATTTTGGTGTTATTGCTCCGTATTCTGCTCATATTGTAATGACGTTGCTCAGGCTTAGACCTTGGTGAATGTACTTTTTTTGCCATTGACATCCCCACCACCAA
>OFFG01001347.1_pt1 | contig 14932 bp, 18 predicted proteins | sample 1521331 | NCBI WGS metagenome assembly OFFG01 (sample SAMEA3504129, study PRJEB24116) | mouse gut metagenome | biome: mouse gut; feature: mouse-associated habitat; material: faeces | place: Denmark | collected 2011 | reverse complement strand
GTTCTCAGAAACTTCCACAAACTAGCAAACTATATCAGGCAATTCAATAACTGTGAGATGTAAGAAAACAACTCTAGAACACTTGATACCTGTCCAAGAAACTATGGGTGCTTTGCCATCTTTCCCAGGGTTTTTTAGAACATTCGGCATCTTTCCAAAAGAAGCTAGGGAACTCAACACACATGGTAGAATCTCAGGAAAACTCACCATCTGTTCAAGGGACTACAGGCCTTTTGCCACATCCTTCAAGTCATACAGGACATTCACAATATGACCAATGATCTCAGGAGTCTTATTTTGTAGTCCCAAGGATCTAGCACATTTGCTATCTACCAAACTTAGCATATATGTTGAGGCTTCTATAGGCCTTTCACCATATACTCAACAGTCTTTTGATCAGTCATCATCGTCCCAAGAGATTCTGGGAATATCAGATTCTGCCCAGTGTACTCATAAACATTTGTCTTCATTCTCAGGTTCTTGGGGAATGTCTTCATGTATGCTAAGGGCAACAGAAACATTGCAACATGTCCCAAAGCCCCATGGCCATTTCTCACCAACACAAGCTAGTCGAGCCCCTCCATATCTTTGCGGACACTTGTCACAACTTCCCTATATCCATAAGCAACTCTTGAGCTGAATGTATCTGCACAAATTTCTTCATTACACTCATCATCTACTCAGGTGTCTGGACAATCTTACCTGAATTCAGAATCCATGTAGGGACATCCCATAGCTGCCCAGGGAGTTGAAGAAATTTTCCCATGTAGCCCGGAGACTCTAGGTTACAAAGAAAGTGATAAGCAGGAACAAGGACATTTCCAGTCTGTTCAAGTACTTCTGGGAATTTTTGACCTGCAGAAGGAAGGTTAGGATCTTTTTCATCTGCACAAAGGGTTCTGGGAACTTCTCTATCTGCCTAAGGGTCTCTGTACACACCCAAACAAGAACCTTTAGGTACTCTGTCTTCTCTACCAAATTCGTTCAAACATCCATCTAATTACTAGAGGGCTCTCACATTTTCTCCATCTGCTCAACTTACAATGCTCATCATGTTAGCCACAGACTAATGAATATGTTCTCTCTAGCCAGGAAAATCAGGAGAAGTTTTTTGTATTTCCCAAGTTATCCAGAACACTACCTATCTGCACCAGGTGGTCAGGGATATCCACTATCTATCACTGTAAATGTAGAACATTTGCTAACTTCTTAAGGGTAAAAGAAAAATTGCACAGTTGCAATTGGAAATTTGCATGTGCAAAGTTCTGTGTCATCCATCCAAAGGTATCCAGAACCTTCGACTGATTCAACAGGTATATTGGGATTGGGACAATGTAAACACAAAGAGACTACCATGGGCCCTTTGCCTAGAGTGAAAGAGGATGTCAGATCTTCTAAATCTGTTTTGCTTACTCTAGGAAGTTTGCCATCATCACCTCAAGAACCTGGCAGACATTCATTTTTTTACTCAAGGAGGTGTAGAAATATTCCCATCTGTTCCAGGGAATCAAGTATATTCGCAATCAATCCAGGGGGCCTGACACATTCCATCTTAGCCCAGGCAATGACACATCACTCAGGACCTGCTGAAGGGGCTCTACTGCATTCAGCTTTTTCTCCAGCAGAATCAGAAGCAAATGAATATTCTCCATCTTTCTGAGGGACTTCAGACAGCTCCAGATGTGCTGGACTGCATCTGAATCTTACTATATCACTACATGTGCCACCATCATCTTTGAGATCTGAGCAAGGAACTGTGGGATTCTTGTCTATCGCAAGAAAGAAGTCTGAAAGTGACTAAAACTAAAGACATGATTCTAGGGTCTTCCTTGTATTCTCAGGGCACTGAGGGGGCATTGTTTATCTGCACAAGCCACAGTAGGAAAGTACATATCTGTAAAGCAGACTGTGGGAACTTTGCCTCCCACCCCAAGACGATTGGGGTCTATGCAAAATACTCAAGTGCTACCAGAATCTATGTCAATTGATCAAAGGCCTCTGGAAATTTCTTCATCTTCACAAGGAACTGTAGGTTCTTCATCTTCCCAAGAGGTTTTTGGACATTTCTGTTCTGCCTAAGGGTCTCCTAAACTGCCCACATCTAAACAGTGGACTGCACAAAATGTTTCATAAGCTCAAGATAGTTTGAATGCTCCAACTTCTTTGCAGACAGTTATGAATTTTCGCCAACTGTCCAAAATTTTGCACAAAAATTCCCAGCTTTCCCAAGGGAAACTGGACATTTCCTACCTTTCCAGAAATCTCAAGAATACTTTTGTCCTTAACCATCAGATGTAGGACATTGCCCACCTCTACTGGGTTCTCAGGAGCATCTTGTACCTCCTACAGTGGTTCTAGAAGCTTTTCCATCTTTTCAAAAGCCCAAGAAAATTTTCAGGACAGAAGAGGGAACTTTGCACATACAAAGTTATTTTTTCTTCAACCAAAGAAATCTAGAAAATTCAACAGGTTTCACAGGGATATTGTCACAATATAAAGAATCACAGAGTATTTTAGGACATTTTCAAAGAGTGAGAGAAGATGTAACATCTTTTTCATTAAGTTTTAGTGCCGCCGAGCAAAAGCAATCTGCCACAACGCTAAAATTGCCGTTTTTCTTTGAAATTTGCAGACTTTTCAGAGGTCTGCTTTTTTCTTTTCTTCATTATAGCACATGTCGTTATTAAAGTACAGGTTTTTCTTTGCCCCATGTTATACTAATTTCAAAAAGAACGAGAGACACAAAACTCTTGAAAAACAAAATTCAAAATAAAAAGGAGAGCGACACCATGAAAAAAGATTACATCATCAATCACGGAGAGCAGACCATCACCATCACTAAGGCATTTGCCGCCCGCGCCGCCAACATTTCCACCAGGGAATACCGAGAGCTTACCAAGCTCCACAGGGATTTCCCGGACTACACCATCCAGCACAGAACCGCCGTTATCCGAGCTGACAAGGCCACCTACAAGGGCCTGACGCTGGACGAGATGGAGAAGTACATCAAAGCCCAGGACAGCAGCGGTGAGGGCGTAAAAGCGTTTGAGGCCATCAAGGCATACCACACACCAACGGGAAAAGATAAGCCCAGCTATCCCAAGGTCAAGGCGTGGTTTCTCAAAACCTATCCGCAGTATGGTAAAAAGGAAATTGCGGAAAAGTTCGCCGCCTAATACAAGACCGTCACTCAACAAATCTTATTAAAATATGGAGGTTATCAAAGTGAGAGAGTACAAAATCAACTTTACCACCAACACTATCACCGTCAGCAAGAGCTTTGCCCTTGCCGCCAGCGACCCCAGCAAGCCCGAGTTTGAAACGCTGTCTAAGCTCCAAGCGGCCTACCCCGGTATGAGGATTGTCCACAAAACCCACCGCTCCCCCTCCAAGGCCAACGCGAACAAGGGCCTGACCTATGAGCGCATGGAGGGGTACATCAATCTGCATGAGAACGCCGCCGAGCTACTTACCAAATTTGAGGCGGTCAAGAAAATTGCCGCCCAACAGAAAAACCCCTACTTGTTCACTAAGGGTTGGTTTATGCAGCAGTTCCCCGACTATGGCAAACTCCCTGACATCAGTAGCAACGGCAAGATTTTGTATGTCCTCCCCGTTGACCCTCCTGCTCCCACCGCAAAAGACGATGCAGCGGAGAGCAGCAATAATATCCCCGCCGAGAGCAGCACCGCCGCCGAGCATGGTATTGATTTTACCAAAGGCCAGTTAAATAAACAGGCTAGTGGTTTTTGAAATACACTTTACAAAAGTACGAAAAGGAGCAAACGATTATGAACATGAACGATGAACGCCGCAACACGATTGCCCTGCTGCTGTCCCGCTACACAGAGGACGCAGAAGCCGAACGCGAACAGGCCAGGGCCGAGCTGGAAAGCATGACCGATGAAGAATTGAGCTGTGCCCTGGAGAATTTCAAGCATGAGGCCGAACAGGATTTTAACGCTGACAGGATGGATATTCTGGAGGGGCGCGGCGAGTAAGGAATAAAGGAACGCAAGGGGGTGGCACACCAATGTGCCACCCCCTTTAGCAATCAGCTTTCACTCAAAGTTAATAGAATTTTCCTTCTTGCTGGTGTGATTCTGGATTCTTGTCCATCGCCATTTGATTGATTTCCTGGAGGGTGTATTCTTGGCCTACAGAAATTGTTGAATCAATATTGTCGCCAACGGCATAAATTCGCATGTAAATAACGCCATTTTTCTTGCCGGACAACTTCTTTAATAGGCCTGTAGTTGTAAGAGGTGTGTTGTTAAAACCTGTTACATCAGGGACAGGAGCACTAAGGACACCCTTGCACTGCTCACATTGGAATAAATATAAATTACCCTCTAACTTCATTTGCATCTTTTGGTCAATCGCCCAGTGAGGATTACTGCTGCCGCAAAAAGGACAAATTTTTATACTTCTGTCAATAAATCCTTGGGGAACGCTTCCGGCAAAACCCTCCATTCTTTTGAACGCCAAAATATTAGCCTCCTTCTATAACTACATCCCTACCATCATGGAGATAAAAAAGTACAAGATAAGTCCGCCGAGGGCCGTAAGGATTGTGAGCAAAATATAATTCACTCCAAATGTTTTTGCCCGATCAACGGTTGCTTTGGCAGCAACAGAGGAATTAACTACTACAGGGAAACCATTTTCAATTTTTACATTAGCAGTAAAATCATTTCTTATCATAGCACCGTAGCTATTCTGGGAATCGACAAAACCGTCTATCTTATAGCCTCTGGCCTCATCTCCCACAATAGATATTAAGTCTACCGGGAATTGTGCTGAAGCCGGACTTTTGAGTTGACGGCAAATGGCTGGTTTTACTACCTGCATAATTTCTTCATTGGTCATAATGCTGTCCTCCCTTTTCCCTTGTTTCTTGGATAGATATTTTAGATTATTCTATCATCCGCTTTGCGGTACAAATATTATACCTTGTTTTACATCTAATTGCAAGAATTATTTTAAATACTCTGGCTTTCAGATGGTTTATTTTCTAGCTATATGTTGTAAAATCTATCCATAAGATAGTTAAGGGGTTATATGATGGATTTATCGCTTATGGGAAGCAAAATCAAAGCAGAACGAAAACGGCTTAATCTGACATTAGAAATGCTATCGGAACAAATAGGAATATCCAGAAACTACCTTTGGGAAATAGAGGCAGGACGTAAGGCCCCCGCATTGAATACACTTTTCAATTTAGGGGTTACCCTTAATGTGTCTATTGATTATCTGCTGGGGGCCTCCACCGAAAAGAAAAGTATCAGCGGCAATTCTCCCGCCACGGAACGCGATTTAGAAATTGCGCGGATTATGAAAGCACTAAACGAGTATGAAGTAAAAGAGTTATCACTAATATCTAACGTGATACATGACTTTTCAAGATATTTTGAACAAAAATAGCAAGCGCGGTTACTGAAAACCGCGCTTGTAATTTGTTATGAGGAAAATACTACCGCCGCCCGCTCGACTGTGTGACCGCCGCCGCGTCCGCCGTTTTCGTCTGTTTCCGCCGTGATTTTGTGTCGGTCGGGAAATCCGCCGAGAAAACCAGCATTGAAAAATCAAAATGTGATTTTCCCGAAATCATCCCCCCGGTGGGGTGCTGGCTGCTGCCCCGTTGCAGTAGAGGTCAGTCCCGCTCCCGCTCGATATTGAAAGTGTAGATACAATTTTGCCAGCCGCCGAGCCAGGGAAAGAAAACAGGGCGTGAAAGCAACATCTTCCAAGAAGCTGCAACGTCTTTGAACGTGGCGGCAACGTGTTTTTACATGAAAGCTGCAAAAATGTTTTAGAATATAGGAGAAATGAGCACTATTCGCGTTTCTTGCCGTGAAAAAATTTTTGTAGTATAATATAATTAGAAAGTAAGGGAACAACGCTTTTTTCTTTATAGGTTTTGACAAGTCGCAGATTGAACAGCGGGGCCGTTTTCCATGATGGAGCCGCGCCGCTCTGTTCCTCCACGGTTCCGCTTAGTGCCAGTAACACGTTATCTGTGACTTTTCAAAATCTATAAGGAGGGATTTAATCATGGAAACATCAGCGATTCCGTTACTGGCGGAAAAGCAGCAAGGTTATAACGATTGTTTTTGCCTTGCACAGCAAGATAAAAAGGTCTACTATGTGGACGGTTGGGATAACTTAGTACCAGCAAACAAAAAAGGTGACGAAAAAGACTATTATTTGCACTATCATCAACCATTTGAAATTGCGGCAGATATGGCAGCATGTTATAAACACGCACATGGAGATTGTCCAACATTAAGTCCCAGTTTTTACTTAGAAAACGCAAAGTACAATGATTTGTTTGTATTTGTAATAGACTTTGACAAAATAGAGGACGAAAGCGGCAAGAAACAGCCAATAGACACAGAAGCACCGTTTTTCATAAATGCCAAAAAAGCCGCAGACCACACAACGATGTCAAAAAGCGGCGGTTATCATCTATACTTTGGCATAAATAAGGAGACAGCGACACCGCTATTTGATAGTATTAACTTATTGGTTAGCAGCGGCGCTCAAAGCTATATTTGTAAGACGGGAGTAACTACACAGGACAATAGAATTAAAGTCGATTTCTTTTGCGATACTCCGCGCCTTATTTATGAGCGGCAAGAATGGGATATTACCAAGGGCTTAACTGATAAGACACAAGAACTTTATGAACTGATACGGGATAATTTTGATTTTTGCCATTTTGCAAAACGTGAAACAAAAGTCAAGCGTACCAAAAAGGCTGATAAAACGCCCAAAACACCACGCACCCCGCGTAAACACATAGAAATTGCGGAATTAGAAGAATCTGAACTTATTGCAAGGATGGACGAAAAGCAAAGAGAGATTTTTGCAGACCTTAAAACTATTTCAGAAAGTTGCAGTCGAACAGAATGGTATAAAACAGGGATAGATATTTACTGTATCTTTGGTGCCGACCTGGGCGGTGAAGTATTTTTCTGGTGGAGTAAACCATATAAGAACTTTGATAAACAAGACTGTTGTAATGAATGGGAAAGCGTGTGTGACAAAGAAAATCCCGAGTTGTGGCGTTCTCGCTGGCGGGCCATTATGGGCCTTGACAGAATTGTTAGTGAGCGGAAAGCGGAAATTCAGCAGCAGCTAAAGAAATTAGACAAGAGAATACAGGCGGAGCGGCAAGTGAAAATGCCAGCCGATAATCCGACACTCCCGCTCCCGCTCGAAATTGAAAGTGTAGATACAAATTTGTCAGCTGCCGCGCCGCTAACATTCCGGGGCTTGCCTATTCAATGGGAACATGAAAATGTAAGTGCCGACAATGCTTTAGATGAAGAAGAACAGAGCGGTAACGCACACCACAGAATTTTATGGGGTGCTGGCAAATACAAGCGAGACGATTTTTTTAGGGCTATATGGGGTGCGGATTATAAGAAAATCAGAGAAAAAGTGATATTCAAAGGCGCAGCAACAGAAAACACTTTAAGGCTGACAATGGGACAGCGAACAGCCCTTGAATATGACGCACTCTATCACAGGCACATTGATGAATTGGTTTCTATTGATGAACAGGACGAAAAAGAGTTAAAAGCGTTCTTTGCATCTGATGATTGCTCAACAGCAAAGGAAACACTACGCCGCTTAAATTTTGCGGATGGTGCAAAAAAGATTGCTACCTTTGGGGCGGGTAGACAGCAGACCGGGGCCGCAGAATTTACATGGTGCTACACAAGAGAGGCCGTAATGGGTGGCAACAGGTACAGGGGCGTTGTCCTGGACTGGAGCCTATGGGCCGCTGGAATAAAACAGGCTTACAATGATTATTTGCGTGAGAAGGACGCTAAACTATGGGACACGGTTCGCCCCGCTATGTACTGCCAGTTTCAAGGGTACGGAATGTGCCGCATGACGTATGCCGCCGAGGATTATCAATAGGTTCAATCCTGGGTGCTGGACGGTTGCCGTGGAGACTTCCCGCTCCAAGGGGTAACGCCTGATGGTGATTATGAATTTACGGTAATGTTCGACAGTGAAGATGTGGAATACATCGACAGCGGAAAAGCTCTGGGGGGACGGAACAGAGAACAGAAAACCGAATTAGCACAGGCCAGAAAGACAGCAAAAGCAAATAAGGATTGGGCCGCTATTCGTTCACGTTTGGAAGATGATAGACAGGAGTTTACAACAGCGGATTTGAATAGCTGGGGTTACTCCAAGAACGTGATAACGCGGCTTAGAAAAGGTGTGATAAAAGAGATTGGTGTAAAGCGGTATGTGCTGGAAAATGTTTGATTAGACGTATGACCTTTGAAAAATACACATCAAAAATTCTTGTCCTTAATTACCATTTTATGATACTTAGATAATTTTTTAGTCATAAAGCGGTAATTAAGGACAAGAATTTTCACCCTGTAATCCCCAACCACCATCACCGAGGTATTGAAACCTAAAAAGGCATATCAGGCAAGTCGCGCCGGGAAAGAACGGCGCAGAGCTGCCGCCTGTTTACATAGATAACACCCCCATGTGGAGAAAGGAGGCGTAGCCGTGTTAAGTGAAATCGCACCTATCCTTGCTTTTATGGCAGGGAACAAAGAAAATAAGGAGCAAAACAACGCCATTTCTTATTATCTATATAGATTGCAGCGGGGACAGGCCCCAGGTATTGAGGTTATGCGGTACGGATAGGGAATAGCTGAACAATTAGGAAAGTCAATGCAGAGCACATTAAAGAAGATTGACATAACAATAAAGTGAGCTGGTCTTTTTGATTTACACTATTCAAATCAAGAAGTCGGTGGAAGATGTAATAATCTCCCGCCGACTTCTTATTTCTTGTAGAAAGATGTTGCTAACTTGCGGTATCTTCTTTTTCCGTGTCGCTATCCTCTTTCTTTTCCCATCCAAGAATTTCTTCCATGATAAGGGCAAGGGGCAAGTCTGTATCTGGAAACATGGGGCAATCCTCCATTCTGACAGGCCGCGCAACGGCCCAGTGTTCACAAAAGGGTGGCAGTATTTTACTGGACAAAATCAGCCACGAAAGCGGGGATATTTCCCCCATTTCCGCCGCCGCGCAAGTGTTCACGAAACCATCTGTTTTATTGAACAGGCTCCGCCGCCTCTTTGACATATTCCAGCAAGTCCCCCGGCTGACAGTCCAGCAAGACGCAAAGCCGCTCTATGTTCTCCCAGGCCAGCCCCTTGCCCTCCCGCAGCTTTTGAAGCGTGGATTGACTTAGAATGTTATCCTTGCGTAATTTGTAAGTGGTGTACCCCTTTTCCTTTAGGGCCTCCAAGATGTTCACCTTAAATTGCAGCGCCATTGTATTCCCTCCCGTCCGGGGGCCGCTGAAAAATTGCGGCCCTTTTCCATTGTCCTTATTGTAGCACAGGTTATGCACGATGTCAAGTGCATAAAACGCACAAACACAAAGACTAAATTTCGTGTATGTTGCCGATTGACTATGCACGTGATTTAGTCTATAATAGGGACAGTTACGGGGAACACCCCAATAAAACAAAAGGAGATTTGAACATGAGCAGAAACGAACTGGTAGCTAAAATCGAGGCCCTGAACGAATGGGAAACCGTCATTGAAGAAGCCAAGGCCGAGGCCGAAGCCATCCGGGACAGTATCAAAGCCGAAATGATGGAGCAAGACACCGAGGAATTGACCGCTGGACAGTATATCGTGCGCTGGACTTCCGTTATCTCCAATCGGTTCGATACCACCGCTTTCAAAAAGGTTATGCCTGACGTTTACAAAGCCTATACCAAGGCCGTTTCCAGCCGCCGCTTTTCCATCAGCGCATAAGAAAAGGCCCTTGCGTGAACACCGACCAAAGTAGACACGCAAGAGGCCCCACCCCCGCCCAACATGGAGAGGGCAAGAACATTATAGCTTGCCCTCTCCACAAAATCAAGATAAAAAGGAGATTTTCAGAAATGAAACAGTTGACAAGCTATAACAGAGTTGCCGGGTATCTCAATAAAATGTTCGATATGCTGAACGCCGAATTTTTTGAAGATACACTTTCAAGGCCCACCATTACCATTCAATCCACGCCCCGCGCATACGGTCACTTCTCTTTGCGGGATGATACATGGACTTCCGCCACAGGGGACAGCCACGAAATCAACATCGGCGCGGGGACGCTGGCGCGGCCCATCGAGGAAGTAGCCGCCACCCTCTTACACGAAATGGTACACTATTTCAACTATAAAAACGGGGTACAGGATTGCAGCCGGGGGAACACCTACCACAACAAAAAGTTTAAGGCCGCAGCCGAGGCCCACGGCTTGACTGTCACCCACAGCGACAAATACGGCTGGTCACATACCGCCCCCGGCGAAGCCTTGTTAGATTTCATCCTAGAAAATGGCCTGACCGACATTCTGATAAATCGGAACGAATACGGCGGTTTTCAAGTGACAGGAACAGGGACGCACAGCGGCACAGGAACGACCCCGCCGCGCCGACCGTCCAGCACGCGAAAGTATATCTGCCCCTGTTGCGGAAATTCCGTCCGGGCAACAAAATCGGTCAATATCGCTTGCTTAGACTGTGACGTGCAGATGGTAGTTGCCGGGTAACATCACAGGGCGGGGGCAATCCCCCCGCCCCCATAGAGGGGGATATAAATATGATTTACGGATATGCGCGTTGTTCCACCAATGAGAGCAAACAGGACATAAACAGGCAAGTCCGCGAATTGAAAGCGGCGGGAGCGGAACAGATATTTTTGGAGTACGAACACGGGGACAGCAAAATCAAGAGCCAGCAGCGGGCCATGCTGGAACAGGCCCAAGCCGGGGACAGCATTATCACTCTGGAAGTTCCCCGGCTGGCCCGCAGCACACAGCAGCTATGCGAGATTATCGACACAGTGAGCGCAAAGCACTTGCGATTGCAGATAATAGGCAGTATTACCCTTGATTGCCGCAACGGACAGGCCGACCCCATGAGCGAGGCATTTTTACAAATGGCTGGGGTATTCAGTCAGTTAGAGCTTTCCATGATACGCGCCCGTGTCCGTTCTGGAATGGCAAACGCAAAAGCCAAGGGGAAACAGATCGGGAGGCCGCAGACCACCGCCGAGGACATACCGCCTATCTTCTTCCGCCATTATCCCGCCTTTGCCGCTGGAAGTCTGAACGTCAGCGAGTTAGCGCGGGTATGCAATCTGAGCCGCACAACGGTATATAAATATATCAGCATGGTACAGCAATATCATGGGGGCAAGCCGTAGCTTGCCCCCATAATTAGTCATCTCTAAAATGCCGACCTTTTTCTGTAATACAATAGGTACGTTCACTTCTCCCAGATACAGGGCTAATTAGCCCCAGTTCAAGCGCCGTACTTATTGCCGCTTCATCATAATGCCGCAATCGGAGCAAACGGCTATGCGTAACTACTGTACCCCCTGTAAATTGCATTAACATACTGTAGTATTTTCCGCGCAATTCACGCATTTCTTGTTCTGTCATATACTGCCCTCCCAATTTTGAATATTAAATATCGTATCACATTATAAAAGATAAAACAACTACATATCCCGCTTTTCACACTCTTTCTAATGTGCTATAATAATAAAAAGCAGCATTATAGGAGGCCCCCGGAATGGCAAAATCGGAAAATCAAAAAGTGAAAACGCTTTTTGTCGCAAAATACTTTCTGGAAAATTCAGACGAAAACCACCCCGTCACAGCCGGTGACGTTACCGACTATCTCAAAAACGAATGTGGTATTGAATCAGAACGCCGCGCCATTTATCGCGATATTGCCGCCCTCCGTGACGTGTTCGGCATGGACATAGCTGGGGGCCAGGGCGGGAAATACCGCTTGCTATCCCGGCAATTTGAATTTGACGATTTACGGCTACTGGCGGAATGTGTTCATGCCACAAAGTTTATTTCCGCTGAAAAGGCAAAAGAACTTGTTTGCACGATAGGCCAATTTTGCAGCAGCTACCAATCCGAGGAATTGGAGAGGGAAGTTTTTCTATGTGACAGGGTAAAGACCACCCGCAAGGATATTCTATTGCTCATTGGCATTATCCATGCTGCTATGGCTGATAAAGAGAACGGAAAACCTAAACCCCCACAAAAAATCAGTTTCAAATATTTGAAGTACACAATTCAAAATAAAAATACCCAAGTAGAACGCCACGGGGGAGCCACCTACAAAGTCAGCCCCTACAAACTGCTGATAAACGATGGCAACTATTATCTGTTGGCCTATGATGATAAGTCCCAAGATATGCGGACCTATCGTATTGACCGCATGAAAGAAGTAACAGCCTTAAATGAGCCAAGGGAGGGCGCAGAAGTCTTTGCAGCTATCGACATGGAAACATATACCCGCCGTGTATTCTCTATGTATGGAGGCCAACAGAAGCGCGTCAGTATTCGCTTTGATAATCCGTTGCTGGACACAGCGATAGAACGGTTTGGAATAACCCCCGATGTATTTTACAGGCCAGACGGGGAGCAGCATTTTGTAGTGACCGCCGATGTGGAGATAAGTGACCAATTCTTTTCATGGGTATGTGGTTTTCGGGAAAGGGCAAAGATTATCAGTCCCCCCGATGTGGTGGCGGATATGCAAAAGTTCCTACAACAAATTTCAGCATTATATAAATAATAGGAGGCTATAAAATGGAAAAGCTACCATGTCTACCAGTAAAAATTACCGACAAACAGTGGGCAGACAAGTTGCAGGATGGCTCTGTTTTCATGCGTTCGCTATATGAATATGGGTCATGGAGTTCTATTGAACGAAGCCAGGCTGGTGATAATACAATGAAAAGTGGCGTACAGGGCGATATAATGGAGGGAGTTGTTAGACGAGTTGACCCCAAAGTTGGAGATGATTTTTTCAGCTTATTCCCCGATGATTTGAGAGCCGTCATGAAAGATGCCTTTTACATTGACCAAAACTTCTATCAGTTTTGCAATATTTATTGCATGTATGGGCTGACATATTTACCTGCGGAGCAAAAATTTGAAGTCCCTGATAAGCAACTAAAAGAATTCGGTGATACAGCAGTCATAATATACAATCCTAATGAGTTCTTAAACCGCATTTTAGGATGTCTTTATAAGCGGTATGGTGACAATATTAATTTCAAAATAGGCGAAGTTCATTATTATCCTAACGATTACTACGGGAATTTGGATGAATTCTGCAAAATTGAGAACTATGCGTGGCAAAATGAAATAAGGATGCGCGTTGCATTGCTTGACGAAAATGCTACCATAATGGATGAGAATGGACAAATCAGAAAACAGCTTATTCGTAATACTGCCCCAATAACAGTTGAAATAGGTGACATTAGGGATATATCTGTTCAAATCCCAACCTCAGACTTACTTGATTTAAAACTTCCTCCTATTATTCAACCTCCAACCATAGCTATGTAGAAAGATGAGAAAGCAGATAGAAACTTGCCGTTTCTATCTGCTTTCTTGTAGGAAGTTCTTAGAGCATGTTCAAATTGCCTTGCAGGATATTGACCCCCGACTTTGAAATGGCGATATAATACCGCTGTGTCACTTGAATATTTCCATGCCCCATCTGATTGCACAGCAAATGGGTGGGGGTATTCATCTCTGCCATGAGCGTGCCATAGGTGTGCCGCAAGTGGTGATATTTGAAGTCAATGTGAAACCGGGCCTTGATTTCCCGCGTGGGGTATTTCATGGAGTTCACCGTCTGGATTTTCCCGTTAGGCAGACAGTTGACAAGCTCCGTTGAAAAAATCTGCTTGCCGCCCAAGTCCTCAATCTTCCGCCGATTCTGTTCCCGCAGCGCGGCGAATTGAATTTCATCCTCTGACCGCCGCCGCGCCAATTCTTGAAAATACACTTTCAATTTGTCGCACATGTAAAGCGTCCGTTTGGCGTTGTGAGTTTTCAATGGCACCAGCTTGATAAGTCCGTCCTGATATTGCATTTGACGGTCAATCAAAATCGTGCCGCGCTCCACGTCAACATTCTCCCATTTCAGCCCGAAACACTCATTGATACGCAGCCCGCAGAACCGCCCCAGCATGTACGCCGTTTCCGCGTTTGTCCCCCGGAAATAATCATCCAAAATTACAAGTTCTTCCCGGCTGAACGCCACAATGTCAATATCATCATCCGTTTTCAGCTTTGGCATGTGGATTCGCGTGTCCTTGTTGGTACACAGCTTATTGTAATTGTCCACAGCCAGATAATTCCGGGAATACGCCTGACCGAAAATCAGGTAGAACATTTTCAAGAAACTTTCTACATAGCGATAGGACAGCCCCCGGTTATAGTAAAGTTCGGTCAAATAGTCTACAACCTCCGCCGCGCTGATTTCATCAATGTACCGTTTACCAAAAGCGACGCACAGGTGATTGACCCACAGGCTTTCTTGCTTGCGAATGGTATTGTAGGCTTTGCCGCTCCGCCCCTTTTCGCAATACTCCTGATAAACCTCCGCCACTGTCTTTCTGACCGTAGGCTTTGGCCTCCGGGAATTTTGCTCCTGTTCAATAGCAGCTTGCCGCGCCTTGATTGCCTCCCGCTTTGTTTTGAATGGTGCGCCAAATTCGTCCTTTGTCTTTCGCGCCTCTTTGCGTTCACCGTTTACCATCAGCACATAGCGAAAGCCCCAATTTTTGTTGGGGAGCTGGTAAACGCCCGTGTCGTTCTTTGCCACTGTAACCCCTCCATTGTGGATTTTTTTGTGGCAAAAAGCCTAATATCCACAATGCGAAAATTACCAGTTGTGGCAAAGAAAAACGTGGTTTTAACTGCCCTGGGGCATGTGAGCAATTCGGCGCTTAAACGTCAAACGCCGGGTACGGCGTTTGACGTTTTGGCAGAGAAGGCCGCCTGGGAAGAGGCTGAGCACGCCGCCAAGTTCGCCGAGCTGCTGGGCGAGGTGGTCACCGATTCCACA
>OFFG01001346.1_pt1 | contig 14961 bp, 12 predicted proteins | sample 1521331 | NCBI WGS metagenome assembly OFFG01 (sample SAMEA3504129, study PRJEB24116) | mouse gut metagenome | biome: mouse gut; feature: mouse-associated habitat; material: faeces | place: Denmark | collected 2011 | reverse complement strand
GGTATCCATAGCGTATCCTCCTAGAGAAAAATTTGACAATAGAAAACGAAAAACCCGCCTCAAAGAAACGTTTCTTTGAGACGAGTTCATGCACAAACGTGATGTACCCGCGGTACCACTCAAATTGCGTCCGGTGGGACGCCCCTTCAGGCTCCAGCAAGCCCTATGCACTGACGCGGCAGTCACGGGAGGCGTCTACTTGCCTGTTTCCAGGGGTTCGGACCTCCAGCTCGGAAGGGATGGGACATTGGGGCGTTCCGCCGCCGGGCTTCCACCGATACCCGGCTCTCTGTGGACAGAGGGCCCCGTCCGTCTTCGTCATCGCTTTTCTTATTCACTTGCGAGTATTTTACAGGATTCTCCCCTGGTTGTCAAGGGGGAAGTTGAGGAAATCCACGCGTTTCCGCGCGCCGAATCAAAATTGGCGCATACCGGACGCGGAATCCGCCGCGGCAGCCGCTTCCGCCGCACACCCCTCCGGCGGTCCCGCCGTCCGTTTGGTCAGCCTCCGTATCGGTCAAATACTTCCTGGAATGTAGGAATGGAGCATTGCGCGCCCCTGCGGGTAACCGTGATCGCGGCCGCTTTGTTTGCGAACTGCAGCGCCTCCCCGACGGTTTTTCCCCCCGCCAGGCCGGCCGCCAAAGCGCCGCAGAACGTGTCCCCCGCGGCGGTCGTATCCACCGCCTTTACCGGAACGCCCTCCGTACAGACGATCTCTCCCCTGGTCGTATGGCAGTATCCCTTCGCGCCCAGCGTGAGAACGACGTCCTTGATTCCCATATCCAGCAGCCGCCTGCTCCCCGCCGCCAGGGAGTCCCTGCCCAGCATGGAAAACTCCGTCTCATTGAGTACCAGCATATCGCAGCAGGGCAGGTATTCCCTGACCATCACATTCATGGGGGCGGGATTCAAAATCACATACATCCCCCGGCGCCGGGCCGCTTTCATGGCGTACCCGACGGCCTCAACAGGGTTTTCCAGCTGGCACAGGAAAAGATCCCCCTCCCCGGCCTGTTCCAAAAGCCGGTCGGCGTCCTCGGCCGTTACCTGGCCGTTGGCCCCTCCGTCCAGAATGATGCGGTTATCGCCCTCCGTCACAAGAATGACGGCGATGCCGCTGGAACAATCCGGAACCGCCCGAATCGCGCCGGTGTTCACGCCGCAGCCCTTCAGCCCCTCCACAAGGGCTTCGCCAAAGCTGTCCGCGCCCACGGCCCCACCCATGTAGGTTTCGGCTCCCAGTCTGCCGCAGGCAACGGCCTGATTTGCACCCTTTCCGCCGGGATTGGTGAAAAAGCCGGTCCCATACATGGTTTCTCCCGCCTGGGGAAGGCAGGGGCTGTTGACGACCAGATCCATATTGAGGCTGCCAAATACGAACACTTTCTTCATCATTTGATCTCCCGCGCCTTTCGCGCCATGCGGCAGGTGTACGCCGCCAGCTCCCGAATGCTGGTTTCCCGGATGCCCCGCATATAGGTTTCCAGCCTGTCCCCAATCGGGTCCGTCCACCGGGGGGCGAGGAGCTTTCCTTCCAGAATGGCGTAGGCGGTGGCAATCTGGGCGGCATTACAGTCCACGTCGTAGCCCTCCATGGCGATGATATGGAGCATCTCGTCAAAGCTGCTTCCATACCAGAGCGCAATCACCTGCGCCGCCGCGTTGGGGTAGGCGTGAATCCAGTTATAGGTCTTGAACCGCTCCTCGCACTGCCGCCAGGCAGCCTCCCAGTCCCCGCAGGACCTGCACAGCCCCATCGCGTAGTCGATCACGCTGTAGTACTCGCAGTCCTTCGGGATGGCCTGGAAGGTTTCCTGGACCAGCTCCCGGATATCGCTTTTCACATAGGCGAGGGAAACCAGCACAGCGTTGAAGATTTCCCCCATAACGCCGTTATTGTGGTGGGAAACCACCCCGTCCATATAGGCCAGGCGGGCGGCCAGCTCCGGGTTCCCGGGCGCTACCATGCCGCAGACCGCGCCCCGCATCTGCGCCCCGATCCACTCGCGGTACGGATTGCTCCGATAGCCGCTCTCCGGCGGATATACGCCCAGGCGGATGTTTTTCAGCGCAATCTCCTCCGCCGTCCAGCCTGTGGGAATAAGCGCGATCCACTGCTCGGCGATATCGGCGCTGGACAGCGCCCCGCCCCGCTTTTCCAGCGCCTTCAGAAAGGCGATCTCATAGGTGATATCGTCATTGAACGTATTCGGGGCCCGGGGGTAATCCCGGATCTCCCCGAATACCCTGCGGATATTGTCGGTCTTATAGCCCTCAATGGCGGTGCCCAGAGCTCCCGCGCAGATCTGCGCCACCCACCCCAGATGGGTCCGCTCCCAGTAATCGGAAGAATCGATGTCGCAGGCGTACGTCCGGAAGCTTACCGCCCGGCGGTACTGTTCGTAGCTGTCGTAGATCCGGTAGCTCCAGTAGGGATGGCCGGGGTCCTTGGGGGCCCGGGAGAGGAGGTGGAGCACCCTAGAATAGAGCCGGGACATTTCCGCTACATCGTCATCCCGGAACGCCTGCAGTCCGCTGTCGATCAGCTCCTCCGCCTGGGACACGTCGTACCCCATGTTGTGCATAGCCTGCATGGCCGCTACAATCACATGCTCCTCCGCTCCCGAACCGGGCACATGGCTCTCCCATCTCAAACGGATATTCCGTTTTTCAATGGCCTCGACATCAAATTCCTCGCTCCAGGTCTGCTCCTCCTCCGAAAGGATCACGGGCATGGAGCCGTTCATGACCTCAAGCTCAAACTCCCACGCTTTTTTCTTACTCATGGAATTTCATCACTCCTTCTGCCTGCCGGCACGATTCTTGGCAGCGGCCGCATAAACGGCAAGGGCAGCCATCGTCATAACATAGGGGAGGGTGTTCAAAAGTTCATAGGGCGCGGACAAAACCGTCTGGCTGCCAACGGCAAAATAATCCACCGCGCCAAAAAGGAAGCTGAACGCCATACACAGCCAGGGAATGCCCATGCCCATTGCCTCGGCGGCAATGCCGATAAAGCCCCGGCCCGAAACCATCCCCGCCGAGAAATAGCCCAGGCTGGCCATGGAGAGATACGCTCCGCCCAAGCCGCAGAATATGCCGCAGAATGCAAGGGCGGCCGTCTTGACCCGCCCGGTTTTGATCCCCACCGATTCCGCCGCCTCCGCGTGGAAGCCGGTAGCCCGGATGTCCACCCCCAGTTTTGTGCGGCCCAGCAGGAACGTAACCGCCCCAAGGCTGAGAAGCGCGGCATAAAAGAGGATATTCTGCTCAAACAGGACCCCGAGTATTGGGATTTTGGAAAGCACGGGAATTCGAATGACGGGAAGCATCGCCGATGGCGCCGCCGAGGTATCCCCCTTCACCCCCAATACAATGTACATTATCAGCACGCACGCGCCTGAGGCCAGCGTATTGAGCGCAATACCGGAGAGAAAGCTGTCGGTTCCCAGCTTCAGGGCCGAAAACGCCAAGAGCATGCTCATCATCACGCCCGCCAGAACGGCGCAGGCAAGTCCCAGGGCCCAGCTGCCCGAAAAGCTGGATACCAGCGCTCCGGTCAGCGCGGACACAGACATCGCCCCTTCAATATTGATGCTGACGATGCCGGCCTTCTTGGAAATCAGGGCGGCCAGGGCCGCAAAGGCGATCGGCAGGGCATAGGAAATGGAGGAAGCCAGAAACTGCTGTGAAAAAACAAACTGCATCATACCTTTTTCCCTCCCCGCCGCTTCAGCATGTCTCCGAAGGTTTTTGCACCAAACAGGATAATCATGACCGCCTGGATCACATAAATGAGCTCATTGGGCACGGAACCCATCCGGGCAGTCTGAAGGGCGCCCACCCGCAGATAGGACAGAAACAGCGCGGCAAAGGGCACATAGAACGGATTGTTCCCGGCAATGATGGCCACCACGAACCCGTCGAAGCCATAATTGGGGAGGGCGGTCCACTCAAAGCGGTAATAGCTGCCCAGCAGGAACGCGGCCCCACCGAAGCCGGCGGTCATGGCTCCGATGACCTGAGAATAGACGACAGCCTGCCCGCTGCGAAGGCCGCTGTATCCGGCGAACCGGGGATTGTCGCCGGTCATGCGGATGGTATAGCCCCATTTGGTGCGGAAGAGGAACAGCCCGCCCAGCAGGCATGCGCCCGCCGCAATCAGCAGATTGCCGGACAGCCGGATCGACTCGTCCAGAAAGGGGAGCTTCATGTAATCCTCCAGGTACCGGGTCTTGTTCACGGCATCCGGATCGCCAAAGACTTCGTGGAGGAGATACATGACAACCCAGAAAACGATATAATTGAGCATCAGGGAGGAGACAAACTCGTCCACCCCCAGGGACGCCTTCATCTTGGCGGGAATATACCCCAGCGCGCCGCAAACCAGCGCCGCCGCCAGCAGGCCCAGGACGGGGGTCATCGGCATACCGGCCGGAAGCGCCGGCGCCAGGACGCCGGCCACAAAGGCCCCCAGGAAAAATCCGCCCTCTACAAACATGTTAAACTGTCCGCACCGGTTCATAATGCATACCGCCGTGCCGGTAAAAAGGAGCGGAACGCATTCCAGCAGGACCTCTCCTATCTCATAAGAGGACTCCACAGGCCCCAGGAAGAACTGCCGGAAGGTCCCGGCGGCATCATATCCCGCCGCCGCGCAGGAAAGGGCCAGAATCCCCATGGCAATCAAAAGGGCGGCGGCCCCGGTCATCCCGGTGCGCAGCAGGGAGCGCCGGAGGCGGCGGCGCAGGACTCCGTCCATCAGCTTACGGTTCAATTGCGGACACCTCCGATCTTTCTAATCCCAGCATGTACCGTCCCAGCTGCTCCTCTGTCGCACGCTTCACATCGGTGATCTCGGCGGCGATCTCCCCTTCATGAAACACCAGAATGCGGTCGGCCAGATTGAAAACCTCCGCCATATCGGCGGAAACAAGGATGACCGCGCTCCCCTGGTCCCGTATGCGGACCAGCTGCCTGTGGATAAAGGCGATGGCCCCCACGTCCACGCCCCGGGTAGGCTGGTCGGCCACCACCACGGCGGGGTCCCCTTCCAGCTCGCGGGCAATAACCACCTTCTGCATATTCCCTCCGGAGAGGCTGGAAATGCCGTCCCGCAGACTGCCCTTGACGGCATACGCCCGCATCTGCCGTTCCCCGCGCCTGGCCAGGGCCCCATAGGGAACCAGGCCCAGCCGGCTCTCCTTCTCCGCGCAAACGGCGATCAGGTTCTCCAGGATGGAGGCGTTCTGGTCCGTCCCCATGGCCATCCGGTCCTCCGGGATATGGGATACCCCCATGGCCCGGACGTCCCAGGTCCGTGCCTGGCGGATATCCCGGCCCATGACCTGGATCTCCCCGGAATACCGCTTGCTGATGGCGGTAAGGCACTCCACCACCTGCTGCTGGCCGTTGCCCTCCACGCCGGCCAGGCAGAGGATTTCCCCCCGTCTGGCCTGGAAGCTCACATGGTCGACCCGATTTTTCCCGCCCGCCCCCGGAACCGTCAGATCCTTCACTCTGACCAGGACCTCGCCCGGCCGGGCGGCGGGCTTGTCCAGGGTAAGGGAAACGCCGCTGCCCACCATCAGCCGGGAAATATCCTCCTCGGTTACATCGGAGACGCGATAAGTCCCCATGTCCTTCCCCTGGCGCATGATCGTCACCCTGTCGCACAGGGCGGCGATCTCCTTCAGCTTATGGGTGATGATGACGATGGAGCGCTTGTCCTCCCGCATCTTACGGAGCTGCGCAAAGAGCTGCTCCGTCTCCTGGGGCGTCAGCACGGCGGTGGGTTCGTCCAGAATCAGCAGCCGGGAGCCCCGGGCCAGCGCCTTCAGGATTTCCACCTTCTGGGCCACGCCCACGGGCAGCGCGCCGCACAGCGCCTCCGGGTCCACCGCCATATCGTACTTCTCCGAGAGCTCCCGGGTTTTTTGAATCATCCGCTTTTTGTCCAGAACGCCCCGCTTATCGCAGAGCTCGGCCCCCAGAAAAATATTCTGATAGACCGGAAATTCGTTGACCAGCATGAAGTGCTGGTAGACCATCCCGATTCCCAGGGCGGCGGCCGCCTTGGGGGAGGATACCTGCACCGGTTCCCCGCAGAACCGGATTTCCCCGGACGTGGGGCTCTGCGCGCCGCAGAGGATCTTCATAACGGTCGATTTCCCTGCGCCGTTTTCCCCCGCGATTGCGTGGATCTCCCCTTCTTCCAGGGAAAAATTCACATTGTCGTTGGCAAGAACACCATTGGCATAGCGCATGGTGATGTTCCGCATCTGCAATAACTCCGCCATACTTACTTTGTGGGGTCCAGGCTGTCGATGAGGGCGTTGAGCGTATCCTGAGACGTATACCGCTTCAGGCCGGACTCCACTTGAAGCGTCCCGTCCACGATCTGCGCCTCCACGCTGTCGATATGGTTCCGTATTTCCTGCGGAACAGCGGCTGTATACCGCTCGTTTTTCACCAGGCCCACCATGCCCTCCTTCAAACCGGCTACCTGCAGGTCCCCATAGGTCAGAGTTCCTTCCAAAAACCGCTCACAGCAGTCGTAGAGGGCCAAATCCACTCGTTTGAGTACGGAAGTAATAATGCATGCCGCCTTTTCCGGGTCCGTATCGGCATAAAACGCATACTGGTCGGAGTCCACGCCGATGAGCTGCTTGCCGCAGGACTTGGCTGCGTCGATACATCCCAGCCCCGCCTGAGAGGCCGCCGCGAAGAGGACCTCCACTCCGGCCTCATAGAACCCGGCAGCCAGGGAAGAGCCCTTCGGGCTGTTGGTGAAGTCGCCGATATAGCTGTTGTAGGCGCCTATGGCGGACCCCTTCTCCCGGTTGACGGCGTCTACCCCCTGCATGAAGCCATAGCCGAAATCGTTGATAATGTCGTTTTTGGTGCCCCCAATGAACGCGGTGTTTTCCGCGCCCGAGGACTGGCTCATCATGGCGGCCAGCACGCCGGCCAGATAGCCGCCCTCGTTCTGGTTGAACATGATGGAGTGAACCGTGGGATAATCGGCCGCCGCATTGTCCTTGATTTCCGTATCGAAAATGATGAACCGGCGGTCCGCGTATTTATCCTTTTTCACCAGCCGCTGGAGCGCTTCCCGCATGTCGGAGGTGCCCACAATGATCAGGTCATAGTCCTTATTGGCTGTCTGCGTCAGGGTGGACTCGTACTTCGTCGCATCGCTGGAACCCAGCTCCATAATATCTACCGTTACGTCAGGATGGTCCGCAGCAAATTTGGTCATGCCGGCATTGGCGGAATCCCAGAAGGACATATCGCCCAGGTCCCCGCTGATCAGCAGGGCGATCTTTGTAGTGCCGTCGTCAATAGCGGCCACGTCGTTTTTGGCGTCGGAGGCCGGCGGCACGCCGGGATCCTTCCCGCCGTCTCCACCGGCAGGCTTCCCGCCGCAGGCGGCCAGGCTGAGCAGCATCAGTACGGTCAGAAGAAGCGCCAACCGCTGTTTTGTCTTGTTTTTCACGTTTTTACTCTCCTTTACTTACTTTGTTGTGTACAGCCAATCGCTCCGGCAATATCATTCCTCCGTATAACGCTGGAACGTCCACTCAATATAGTCTCCATCCAGCACGGGCATCTGGTTGCAGGCAAAGGGGACGTACTTCCCGTTCACCTCGTAACCCCAGAACATATAGCTGCCCTCGGCATCGGTGCCGGCAGTATAGTCGCCGATGGAGTTAATGAAGCCTGAGAGCACCCCGTCCTGACTGATCCCCGCCTCCACAATGGCGGCATAGGTGACTTCAGAGGCCAGAATGTTGTCCGAAGTAAGGGTTACCGTGCCGTTGTAGAGCACGTCGTCTCCCGCGGAAATTTTGATGTTCACCGTCTCGGTGGTCCATCCGGCCGAACCCTCCACGGTATATTCGGCGGTGTCGCCGCCCACCTCGAAGGGAGCGGCAATTCCGGTCGCGGAGGGCTCCGGGGCTGCAGCATCCTCATTGTAGCTCTGGAATTCCCACAGGATGTAGTCTCCCTCCAGCACGCGCATCTGGTTGCATGCCAGGGGGACGTATTTCCCGTTTACCGTATAGCCCCAATAGGTATAGCGGCCCTCGGCATCGGTGCCGGCGGCATAGTCGCCGATGGAGTTGACAAAGCCCGAGAGCACCCCGTCCTGGCTGATGCCCGCCTCCGTGATGGCGGCGTAGATCACCTCGGAGACAAATTGATTATCGGAGGTCAGCGTCACCGTACCGTTATAGAGCACATCGTCTCCCGCCGCAATTTTCACATTGGTTGTCTGTACCGTCCAGCCGGCGGCGCCGTCTACGGTATACTCGGCGGTGTCGGTCCCCACCTCGAAGGGGACCTGGGGCTTCCCGCCGCCGTCTCCGCCGCACGCGGCAAGCGTCAGCGCCGTCAGAACGGCCAGCAGCACAGATACAAATTTCCTCATTTCCTGTCTCCTCCTGTTTTGATTATATATTTTGTGAATAGGATTACCCGATCAAAATAGGGTTCGTAATCGCATACTGGCTGACGGGGCCCAGAACCTCGATCAGGACCCAGTCCCCGGCCTGCCAGTCGGCGCTGAGCGCAATCGGTTCATTGTATCGGTCCTCCGTTCCGTCCAAAGCGACCGTCTGCAGGATGCTGCCGTTGCGCACCACCCGAATCTCCCGGATGCCGTCCCGGTTAAAAATGTCTGTGTGAAGGGTTGCCTCCCGGCCTGCGGGGGTCAGCGTCTCTCCATAGCCGGCTCCATCCATGTCGCAGAGGACCACCGGCCCGTTGGAGATAAAGCTGTGTCCGGACACCAGCGCATTCTGGACGTTCTCCATCGTAAGCTCCTCGGGGGCAAGATGGACGTAGGTGGCCGGCATGCCGGGATATTTTCCGCAGGAGCGGATATAGTCATAATAGGCGCTGATATCGCCGATCTGCTCCGGATCGGAGGCGCCGGCCTGCCGGCTCAGGGAGTCGTGGTTGTCCGAGCCTCCAACGGCCGCATGGAAGGGATGTCCGTCCTTCATGGCGTTGAGGAGGCCATACCACAGCAGCTTGGCGTCATAGTTCTGATTCATCGCGTTGGAGTCCGTATAAATCCCATCGGGCGGAACAAAATATCCGTTCCATATCTCCACCGTGTCGATGGTATCCAGAAGTTCATAATCATCCAGGTCCACCCAGTTGGCGGCCCCCATGGTGGTCGAGGAGTAGGGGTGGTTCATTTGCGCCACGCCCCCCACCCGCTTGATGGAGTCGATGATATAGACCAGCTTATCCCGGATCATGTCCATCTTATCCTGCGAGGCCCGCTCAGACTCCCGCAGATTCAAGTCGTAAGTCTCCAGCGTAAGCCCGGACCCCAGGGAATTGAAGTGTCCGAACTCCGTGGTGACCTCCACGCCGTCGAAGCCCACAAAGGGACGGCCATTCCCCTGTCCGTCCGTCATGACGTTGACGCTGGTCCTGCTTACCCACTCAGGCACCCCGCGGGAGGTGTTGTGGTCGGTGAGGAAGCCCCAGTACAGCCCCATGCTGGCGTTGCCGTTGAACAGGCCGGAGACGCTGTCCACCCCGTCGGAGTAATAGCTGTGCTGGTGGCAGTCTCCGGCAATCCACCCTTTTCCGTAGCTGTCGAAGAGCTGAACCAGGCGGGCATCCGGCAGATAGAGGGTCTTCAGCGATGAAACCTCCACCTCTTTGACCTCCTCGCTGTACTCCGCGCCCTTGTTGAACGTAAGCGTATACTTTCCCGGCGGCAGTTTCAGCTCATAGCCGCCGAACGCGTTGGTCGTTTCCCGCACCGTGCTTCCCGCCTCATCTGTCACGACGATGCCGGCAACCAGCATATTGCTGTTGCTGTCCGTGACCTTTCCCCGGACGATGCCGGCCGTCTGCACCGCCGGGACTTCCGCCTGCTCCGATTCTGCGGGAGCCGCGGGGCCGGGCGCTCCGCCGGCAGCGTCGCTGCAGCCCGCCAGGAGCGCCGCCGCGACAAGCCCCAGGAGCAGAAACACGGAAAAACGGATGCCGAAAGTCTTCTTTTTCATGGGAATCACTCCTTGTCAACATATTTGCAGCATCGGACACAGCCGCACCGTTTGCCGCGCCGCCATCAAGACCGGCGAAACGGGAGGCAGGCGGCTTGGCGGACCGCTCCGGACCAACGCAGGTTTTCTTCCGCTTCTGATCTTGACATTTTATGTGTCCGCTTATATGATATAGAAAATGCACATAAAGCAAAACGCAAAAAGGACCAGATGTTATGCAAATTGAATCATTAGCGAAAATCTTCGATACGACCGAAATGTCCGTAAAGCATCCCTTTTCTCCCGAAGGGTTTCTGTTTACCTATTATCCCAACGAAAATCCCTCCAACGTACACTACCATAACTTTTTGGAAATCGGCTATTGTGAAAGCGGCGCCGGCCTTTTCATTGTGGACGGAGAGATTATCCCGTTCAACGGGAAGTGCGTTTCCATCATCTACGAGGGCCAGATTCATATTGCCAAAAGCATCGCTCCGGAAAAGAGCCTGTGGCACTTTTTATATATTGACCTGGAAAAGCTTTTTTACAAGGTGGACCCGGTGGAGCTTAAGGCTCTGAAATGCACACAATATGCGTTCTATACCTTCCCCAATATCATTCACTATCAGGACGACCCCGCCCTGTACCACATGGTCAGCGAGGTTATGGCCGAGTGCGCCGCCTGTCAGGAGAATTATCTCGCGGTTGTCCGCGGGCTGGTCTTTGCCGTACTGGTACACCACGGCCGCTACATGCAGCATCCCCACTCCAGGGCCGGAACGGCGGAAAAGACGTTCCTTCTCTCCGAGCTCTCCGAGCTCCTCAGCTATATCAGCCGTCACTACACCGAGGATATCACCATCGAGGACCTGTGCGGCGTATCGAACATGAGCAAATCCACCTTGCAGCGAAAAATGACCGCCGGCATCGGATATTCTCCGCTGCAATACGTCCAGCGGCTGCGCACCAGCCATGCCGCAGTCCTTCTCCAGGATAAGAGCATTCCGATCACGGAGGTGGCCACCCGCTCCGGTTACAACAGTATTTCCTCTTTTAACCGGTGCTTTATCAACCGCTTCGGCGTTTCTCCCACCCAATGGCAGAAAAACGCGAATTGAAGCGAACCGTTGCCGCGGGCGTCCAGGCAGGCCGCCTCATGCCAGAGGCAGCACGCCTGACAGCCGGATATCCCAGACAGAAAACACAGGCGGCGCAGGAGACATGCGGATATACTCTTTGACGCGCAAAACCCCCCTCACCCAGGACCACATTCCTGTGCGAGGGGGTTTCAAAACTTCATATATAAAACCGCTCACCCCTGCTCCCGCAGCAGCCAGGCAAACCCGGTAGGATACAGCTCCACGCTGCAGATGTTATCATAGCGGTTGCCGTACATCAGCTCGGCGTACCCGCCCTCCCGGTCCACGCCCGCCCGGACGAAATCCCGGCTGAAGTTGAACAGGCACACCAGCTCCCGGTCCCCCTTCCTGCGGCAGAGGGCCAGTACCCGGCTGTCGCCGCCGTCCTCCACCCAGACCTCCGCATCCCCGTCGAAGCAGGGCTCCTGGGCCCGCAGCCGCTCCATGCGCCGCAGGAGCTGGAACAGCTTTCCCTGCCTCGTCTCCGGGTCCTTCCGGCGTTCCGCCAGGTCCCACTGGAAATCGCCCCGATGGATGTAGCGGCTGTCCTCCCGCTTCTCCGGGTCCTCCCTGTAGCGCCAATCGTTGAGCTGCCCCACCTCGTCGCCGCTGTAGATCACGGGAATGCCGCTCTGGGACAGCATCCAGGCGTGAAGGGTCAGGTCGCAGGACAGGGCCTGCTCCAGCCGGAAGGGGTCCCCCTCGGCCTCCGCCGCCTCCACCCCGCACAGGGACGCGGTGGCGCCGCACAGCCGGGCGTCGCCCAGGCGCGGGTCATCGTTGTACAGCTCGCCCCGGCTGTTGCTGCCGGGGAATTTGCCGGTAAACCAGTCGTTGAGGTATTTTTTGTGGGCCACCTCGTCCGTCCCGAAGCGCTGGCCCAGCCAGGGGTAGTCCAGCCCCCACCCGATGTCGTCGTGGCAGCGGAGGTAGTTCAAAAACAGGAAATCCCTGGGCAGGGAGCAGAGGATTTCCATCTGCCGCCGGAGGAGGGACGCGTCCCCCACGGCCAGGGTGTGCCAGGTGGTCGCCATAGTGGTGACGTTGTAGAGCATATGGCACTCCGGCTTCTCGGTCGTGCCGAAGTAGGGGGCCACCTTGGCCGGCTCCATGACCACCTCCCCCAGCAGCAGCACGCCGGGGCACACGATCTCCACCGCCAGGCGGATCATCCTGGTCAGGGTATGTACCTGGGGCAGGTTCCGGCAGGAGGTGCCCAGCTCCTTCCAGAGGTAGGGCACCGCGTCGATGCGCAGCACCTCCACCCCCAGGTTGGCCAGGTGGAGCATACTGCCCGCCATGTCGTTGAACACCGCCGGGTTACGGTAGTTCAGATCCCACTGGTAGGGGTGGAAGGAGGAGCAGACGTACCTGCCCATCTCCGGGACAAAGAGGAAGCTGCCCGGGGCGGTCTCCGGGAACACGTCGGGGATGGTTTTCTCCATCTCCCGGGGAATGTCCGGGGTGTCGAAGCAGATGTAGCGGTCCTGGTACTCCCGCTCCCCCGCCTTGGCCCGCGCCGCCCACTCATGGGTGTCGGCGGTGTGGTTGATCACAAAGTCCAGGCACAGGCTCATCCCCCGGCGGCGCATGGCGGCGGCCAGCCGGCTCAGTTCCTCGTTGGTGCCCAGGGTGGGGTCCACCTGGTTGAAGTCCTCCACGGCGTAGCCGCCGTCGTTGTCCGGGTGGGGCATTTTCAGCAGGGGCATCAGGTGCACATAGGTGATCCCCTGCTCCTTGAGGTAGCCCAGCTTTTCCTCCACGCCCTTGAGGCTTCCGGCGAACAGCCCCGGGTACATGGTGACCCCCAGCATTTTGCCCGCCCGGAACCACTCCGGGTCCGCCTCCCGCTTTTTGTCCAGCCGGCGCAGGCTCTCGCTGCGCCCGCCGTAGGCCCGGGCCATCATGGCCTTCAGCCCTTCCAGCATCTCCCGGTCATGGTACAGCTCCATATAAAGCCAGTCCAGCTCGTCCCGGCGGGCGGACAGGCGGCGCTCAAATCCGTTCATTCCTCCGCCTCCTCCACCGTGCAGGCCATCAGGCGGCGCACCTCGCCGGCGTCCGGCATAGAGCGCAAAGCGCCCTTCCGGGTGGTGACCAGATAGGCCGCCGTATTGGCAAAGCGGAGCATAGAGGACAGGTCACCCCGGGTAAGCCCATCCAGGCCGTGCGCCAGCACAAAGTCCAGCACGCACGCGCAGAAGGTGTCCCCCGCCCCGGTGGTCTCGATCACCCCGCCCCGCCTGCAGGCGGGGACAAACACCTGCTTGTCCTCGTAGTAGGAATAGCTGCCCTGCGCCCCGGCGGTGACGTTGAACAGCCGGATGTTGGGGAATTTCCCCCGCAGGCTGGCTGCGCCCTTATCGAAGTCCCTCTCCCCGGTCATGAACTCCAGCTCATTGTCGGCAATTTTCAGCACGTGGCACCGGGACAGTCCGTATTCAATCTGTTGTCTGGCCTCGTCCAGGCTGTCCCACAGGGGCGGGCGCAGGTTGGGGTCAAATGAGATGACCGCGCCCCCCGCCCTAGCACGCTCCACGGCCTTGACGGTGGCCCGGCGCGCGCCCTCGTGGGTCATGGACAGGGTGCCGAAGTGGAAGACGCGGCTTTGGGCGATCTCGTCCAGGGGCAGCTCATCCTCCCGGAGCATCATGTCCGCCCCGGGATTGCGGTAGAAGGAGAAGTCCCGGTCCCCATTGCCGAAGGTCTTGACAAAGGCCAGGGTGGTGCGCGTCTCCCGGTCAAACACCAGATGGTCCATGCAGATCCCCGCCGCCTCCGCCGCGTCCCGCAGCATCCGGCCGAACAGGTCGTTCCCCACCTTGCCCACAAAGGCGCAGGAGCGGCCCAGCTTTTTCAGCATGGCCAGCACGTTGCAGGGCGCGCCCCCCGGATTGGCCTCGAACATGGGGTTTCCCTGGGCGCTGGCGCCGCTGCCGGTAAAGTCCACCAGCAGTTCGCCCAGGGCAATCACGTCAAACATCGCTCATTCCTCCTTATTCCCGGTTGGTTTTTGCGAAAACCTGTGCTATGATAGAGCCATCGGATCCTTTGAGAGGCTGTTGGTACAGCTTCTGAGGTAAGAAAGGATGTGTCCGGATATGAAAGAGTTCTCTTTTTCCGTTTTCCCCAATGAAAACTTTCTGGACCTGCGGCTGTTCCAATACGGCTGGGAGCAGTGCGCCCCCCTGCACTCCTTCGGGCCGTTTGTGCGCAACAATTTCCTGTTCCACTACGTCATCTCGGGCCATGGCCAGCTGGACGCCACCGGCCCCGACGGCGCCACCCGGCGCTATGAGTTGGGCCCCGACCAGGGGTTCCTCATCTGCCCCGGCTTGGTGAACACCTACTTCGCCGACAAGCACGACCCCTGGAAATACGTTTGGCTGGAGTTCGGGGGCCTGCGGGCGGAGGAGTATCTGGGCGCGGCGGGCCTGGGCCCCCTCCGGCCCATCTACCAGCCCCGGGCGCCGGAGCAGGGCAGGCCGGTGCGGGATACCATGCTGTACATCGCCGACCACTCCCAGGCGTCCACCCTCCACCTCATCGGCCACCTGTGCCTGTTCCTGGACGGGCTGATCCAATCCTCCTCCGCACGGCGGGGGACGTCCTCCCCCCGGCTTCAGGACTTCTACATCCAGGAGGCGGTGACCTTCATGGAGCACAACTACCGGCGGGAGCTGACGGTGGAGGAGATTGCCGACGTGTGCAAGCTCAACCGCAGCTATTTCAGCAAGCTGTTCAAGGAGAGCATGGGCTGCCCGCCCCAGGAGTTTCTCATCCGGCTGCGGCTGTCCAAGGCGGCG